>LDZU01008746.1_pt1 | contig 44847 bp, 38 predicted proteins | sample 615531 | NCBI WGS metagenome assembly LDZU01 (sample SAMN03408293, study PRJNA278302) | terrestrial metagenome | isolation source: oil reservoir sample SB2 | place: USA: Alaska, North Slope, Schrader Bluff formation | collected 2011-09 | reverse complement strand
CATTTCACTATATATATGGGATAAAAAAAAGGAAAAAACAACTGCAGTAAGGGTTTAGGAGAGTTTAAATTGAATTAAATGGCGAAGTTGACTTGACAAACATATTTTGAAAGTGGTAAAATTAAACAAATAAAAACGTTTGCGCAATATTTTTATAGAAAAGGGGCTTTTAATGGTTTTACCCGAAAATTCAAAAAAATCAACTATGAAAGAGGTTGCGGAATTTGCCCGGGTTTCGATATCGACTGTTTCTCATGTTATCAATAAAACACGGCATGTCGACAAAGAAACACACGATAGAGTTCTTGAAGCAATTGAAAAACTTAACTATGCTCCTAATATATTTGCCCGTGGATTAAGAGGAAAAAAAATTCGGGTAATTGGAGTTATAATATCAGATATAAGAGAAAGTTTTTTTGCAGAAGTAGTTAAAGCAATTGAACTAACCGCACATAGTGAAGGGTATAGTGTAATTTTATGTGATTCTGAGGATGATCCGCTAAAAGAACAATTACATATTAACGCGCTCATACAAAATGGGATTGAAGGGTTAATATTTGCACCGGTTAATAATTCTACTCGCGTTTATGATTCAATAATTCCCCATAAAATTAAGGCTATTCAAATTGATAGGAAAGTATATGGGCTTCCTGCATGTTTTGTTGGTATCGATAATATGGAAATTACCAAAAAAGCTATGAACCATCTGTTTAATCATGGTTTTATGAATGTGGGTTTTGTTTCCTATCAGACAAATGTATATACAATGGAACAACGACTATTAGGTTATAAAATGGCTGCTCAACTGCATAATTCTTCAAAAAAGATAAATGTAAAATTTATTCAATATAATGGCAGCGATAATAAGGAAATCATCAAGAGCTGGTTATACCAAAATAAAGAAATAGATTCTATTTTATGTGGGAATGATAATATATGTCATCAAGTCCTCAGGGCAGTTAGAGAACTTCAATATGAAGTGCCAAAAGATATCGGAATTTTATCTTTCGATGATTCCAAATGGTTTAAACTAATTAATCCATCAATCACCGCTATCAGACAGCCCACAAATCAGATAGGTAAACTTGCGACTGAATTACTCATTGCAGAGATACAAAGTAAAATAAAAAATTATTCTCAAAAAGAAAATCATATCTTAGATGCTGAATTAATTATAAGGAAATCTTGTCGAGAAAGTGCTGAATAAAGGCTTTTAGAATTTTGTGAAAGATTCGTCTTCATATTAAAGGGGGGTGAAAGGAGAGCAAAAATCATTGGTATTAATTAGTCAGTCAATGTTGTTTTTGATTAGAAATCGTGTTAGTAAGTAAAAACAAGATATTTCATAAAAGAAGGGGGTGATATTATAATAGATAAAAAAGAGTTTAAAGTTTACAAAATAAATTAATTAAAAGGAGAGTAAAAAAAATGAAAAAATTATCATGGTGAGTCAATCCCAATTTTTCTGTAAAATCAAATTGCCACCAATTCCTCCTTAGTCTTGACTCCTTCTTTTATTTGTTTAATCTCACATAATAGAGGATCATCTTCTTGCGAGTCTTGATCCTCCTTAATTATCTTCATGTATCTTCTGCCGGTCTGCCATTCCTCATCAATCTCCATAAGACGCAGACAGACATAGCGCAGACAGGATTGGCTATTGGGGAAGATACCGATTACTTTAGAGCGTTGTTTTAGATCTTTATTGAGTACCCCTTCAATTAAGTTAGTAGTTCTGATTTTACGCCAGTGATGTTGGGGATAGTCTAGGTAAGTCAGGGTAAATTCCAGCTCTTCTTCCAACATACGACTGACTTTAGGATAACTTGTTTGGTATTCTTGGGCAATCAACTGGGCAATATCTTGAGCCATCTTGCTACTGGGAGAATTAAAGATCTGTTTGAGGTAATCGGCCAGTTTCCTCTTCTCCTTATAGGGAACATAAGATAGGACATTACGCACAAAATGACCGATACACCTCTGGTGGGGTGTGTGGGGGAATGCTTCCTGTTGGGCCTTGATGAGTCCTTTATGATCATCAGAGATGGTCAAATCCACCTGTTTTAGCCCTCTTTCTTTGAGCTTCTCAAAGTGCTTTTTGTAGCTTTGATAGCTTTCCTCTAAGGCTAGATCAACACCCAGGATCTTACGATGGCCATTTTTATCTACACCCAGGGTAATGAGTAAAGGAGAAGAGACTACCTGGTAGTTTTCCCGGACATAAAAGTATACGGCATCGGTAAAGAGATAGGTGTAATAGTCTTTCAGTTTCTCTTCCTGCCAGCATTTGATCTGGGGTTCCAGTTCCTGGGTGATCCTACTGACGGTAGATTTAGAATAGATAAGATCTGGGGATAACTTACCGACAATCTTCTTTACCCGGTTGGTGGAGACCCCATCAGTGACCATCTGGCAGATAGTAGAAAGTTGCGCCTTCTCACTTCTTTGATAATTTGCAAATAATTGGGTCTGGAAAGAAAACTCTCTTATCTGGGGTTTGGCTAGCAATAGTTTGCCTACCCGGGTATTGAAGGAACGGGGCTTATAGCCGTTTCTATTGGCCTTTCTCTTGTTATTGTCCCTTTGGTGAGATAATACTCCCACTTGTTGATCTCTTTCTTCTTCCATCAGTTGTTGCATAATTCTCCTTACCACTTCTTTTAGAAAATCTCCATCCCTATCCAATTCTTCTTGCAAAATAGCTTGTATTGATTTATTATTTAGTTGGGTCATCTTGAATTTGTCCTCCTTTTAATATGTTTGATTATTGTCTATATTATTATGGAGGCTCTTGATGGCCCATTTCAAGTTATCTTGATTAACTTTTTTCACTTTTACAGAAATTATAGCACAGACTCATCATGGTTTACTTTAATTTTATTAACTGTGTTACTTTTAACCAATTTTACACTAATAGCCTTAGCTGAACCAGTAACTATTGAAGTCTGGTTTCATTCTGGTAAGGGAGAGGAACGAGAAGTTCTTGATGCTCAGGTAAAAGATTTTAATGCTATGCAGAATGAGGTGATAGTAAAAGCAGTTAGGCTTCCTGAAGGTTCTTACAATGAACAGGTAAGCGGTGCTGCCTTAGCAGGTGATATGCCTGATTTATTAGACTTCGATGGTCCTTATGTCTATAATTATGCCTGGGCCGGGTACTTGGTTCCTTTAGATTATTATGTATCCGATTATTTGAGAGATGACTTTTTGCCTACTATTATTGCGCAAGGTACTTATGGTGGGAAGTTATATGCTTTAGGGACTTTTGATTCCGGTTTAGCCATCTGGGGAAACAAAGCTTATTTAAAAAAGGCAGGAGTACGTATTCCTACTAGTATCAAAGATGCTTGGAATTTAGATGAATTTAACGAAGCTCTAAAAAAATTGAAAGCTCTGGATGAGGTAGAATATCCTATTGATTTTAAGATGAATTATGGCCAGGGCGAATGGTATACTTGTGGTTTTTCCCCGATTATCCAGAGTTGGGGCGCTGATTTAATTGACCGTAGCGATTTCCAATCAGCAGATGGTGTCCTTAATGGGCCAGAAGCAGTGGAAGCAATGACTTGGTTCCAAAGTTTATTCAGTAATGGATATGCTAATATTCAACCTGCTGGTGATGATGACTTTTATGGTAGAAAAACTGCTGCCCTATCTTTTGTAGGTCATTGGATGTGGGGTCCCCATAGTAAAGAATTAGGCGATAATTTAGTGCTTCTTCCTATGCCCAAATTTGGTGATAAAGCTGTTACCGGTATGGGTTCCTGGTGTTGGGGGATAACTTCTCAATCAAAGCATCCGGATGCTGCCTGGAAATTCCTTGAATATCTTATTAATTCAGAACAGATCTTACACATGACCAACGCTAATGGCGCTGTTCCTGCCCGCAAATCTGCTCTTGCTAACTCAGAATTATATGGACCAAATGGCGCACTTAGAGTTTTTACTGAACAACTGGAAGGTGGAGTTGCGGTTACAAGACCCGAAACTCCGGCTTATCCAACTATAAGTTCTGCATTTGCCGAGGCTGTACAAAATATAGTTAATGGTGCAGATGTCAAGACTGAATTAGATAAAGCCGTCCAGAAAATTGATCAAGACATTGAAGATAATCGAGGTTATCCGATTACAAATTAGATATTTTAATGTGCCTGCACTTTTTAATTAATTGAAAAGTGCAGGCACAGAACCTTTAGACTTCTAAATTTACATATAAATCCTACTTATTTGTTTGTTTATTTGTTTATATGAAAGTTAAACAAATCTGTCAATCAATTTACTCTTTTTGCTACCTTAAGGTGATAATATAAAAGAAAATACAAATATAACTTAAAATATAATTTATAAGGATTTTAAGAAAATTAGGATAATAGATTATAATTAAATGAAAAAAGTAAAAAATGAAAAAAAGGTTATATAAATAATGATAAGCGAATCTGCCATTTCAAATACAAAATCACTTAAAAAGAATGGAAGTTCATTACAAAAAAGAGAAACATTTGCTGCCTGGTCTTTTTGCGCTCTCCCCTTATTTTTTTTACTTCTTTTTCTGGTAACCCCTTTTATTATAGCCTTTATAATATCCTTTACAGACCAAAGATTAATACCCAATCCTAATTTACCTACCCAATTTATTGCCCTTCGAAACTTTTTAAGATTATTTAGTAGCACAAGCTTTCGTCAAGCATTACTTAATACTTTTGTTTTCGCAGTTGTTGTAGTCCCTTTACAAACTTTTCTTGCTCTTTTGTTAGCCGTTTTAGTTAATCAAAAACTTCGCTTTATCAATCTGTTTCGTACTATTTATTTTAGTCCGGTAGTTACTACTATGGTGGTGGTGTCTATTATTTGGTATTTTTTGTACAATCCTGGAGAAGGCTTGATTAACCAGATGATAAGTTTCATTAGTTTTGGAAAATTAGGACCCTATAATTGGCTAAACGACACTTCCTTAGCTCTTCCGGCTATTATGGTGCTATCTATCTGGCAGGGAGTAGGTTTCCAAATGGTAATTTATTTGGCTGGTCTGCAGAGCATTCCTGATGAATTATACGAAGCAGGACGAGTTGATGGAGCTAATGTCTGGCAACAGTTTAGGTATATAACTATTCCCCAATTACGTAACACCACAATTTTTGTAATTATTTCTACTACTATTTTGGCGTTCAAGTTATTTACCCAAGTTTGGGTTATGACTAAGGGAGGTCCCCAGGGAGCCGCCAAAACTATTATTGTGCTTTTATATGAGGAAGGTTTTAAAATGCTTCGCGTTGGTTATGCTTCAGGTATTGGAGTAATGTTTTTTCTAATTGTGCTGGCTGTATCATTAATACAAAGGATTTATTTAAAAGAAGAAAGGGCGGTGATATAAGGTGACAGGTGTTGATGCAGCAGTTAAAAATTCTCAAAGATTTTCATTTAAATTTCATAAAACTATTTCTAAAACACTTAATTATTTATTATTAATTATAATTGCTTTATTTTTCTTATTTCCTGTAGTTTTTATGTTCATGAGTTCTATTAAAAACAATGAGACTCAGATTATAAGAGATATGAGCAGTATATCAGCCTTTATTCCTTATGGAGAATTAGGACTTAAAAACTACTTCGACGTATTTAAACAAATGCCTTTTGGACGTTTTATGTTTAACTCAGTTTTTATTGTAGGTAGCACAGTGCTTGCTGGACTTTTATTGAATAGTATGATTGCTTATGCGCTTGCTCGGCTACGTTTTAAAGGTAGGGGGCTTATACTTTCTTTTATTATTGCTCTAATGATCATCCCTACTGAAGCAGTGGTTATACCCTTATTATTGATGGTAAATCGAATTGGCTGGTTAGATAGTTATCAGGTTCAAATTGTACCTTTTATTGTTGATGCTTTTTCTATTTTTCTTTTTTATCAATTTTTTGTTGGTTTACCTAAAAGTCTGGACGAAGCAGCAAAAATAGATGGAGCCAGTCCTTTTAAAATTTATTGGAAAATTATCGTTCCTTTATCAAAGCCAGCTTTTGCCACGGTTGCAATTTTACAATTTCTTGTTCGATGGGGTGATTTTCTCTGGCCACTTATGGTAACCCGTGGTTATGAATATCGACCATTACCTGTAGCAATTCAGCAATTCTTTAGCCAGGATCCAAAAGTATGGGGAGACATTTTTGCTTTTGCTTCAATGATCACCATTCCTTCACTAGTTATCTTCTTGTTATTTCAAAAATGGTTTATACGTTCGGTAGCATCTAGTGGTATCAAAGGATAACAATGTGTAATGTTTATAGCGGCCACATAGGAAAAACATATAATGAGTGATATATCAACTAACAATGATTTCTCAGATTTTCTTGATATCTATATTTTAAGTCTTAAAATATAAGGAGATATTTCCCCTCACACCACAAAAGAAATAAATTGAGTTAAAGTGAAAAAATGAGGCCGATTTTCTGTTACCCCTTTTTATTTTTATAATAAATACCTTAAGAAAAGATAGACTGAAGAAAGAATAATAGATATTAACATAATTGGAAAACCGATTCTAAAAAAATCTTTGAAGGTTACTACCCAACCCTGTCTTTTTAATATGTTTACTCCTACCAGGTTAGCAGCTGCTGCAATAAAGGTTCCGTTTCCTCCCAGGCAAGCACCCAAAGATAAAGCCCACCAGATAGGGCTAAGGTTAAAGGCAGTTACTTTCCCTATAGTATGAATTACCGGGACCATAGAGATGGTGTAGGAGATATTATTAATGAAAGAACAGGAAATTCCTGAACCCCATAAAACTGCCATAGTAATAAGGGTGAGGTTTCCTCTGGTTAAGGTAATAATCTTGTTACTCAGCCATTGAATAGCTCCCACTTTTTCTACCCCTGCTACCACAATGAATAACCCGATAAAAAAGAAGAGAGTAGACCACTCTACTTCTAAAAAAGTTTCCGCTGGGTCTATATTGCTGACCAAAAGTAAAAGAGTTGCTCCTGCTAAAGCAACTGTTGCCGCTTCCAAGCCTAAATTATGGTGAAAGACAAAGACAAATATGGTTAAGAAAAAGACGATTAGAGATTTTTTTAATAATAAGGGATCTTCAATAGCCTTCTTTTCATCAAACTTTTCCACTTTTGCCCAACCCTCTTCAATGTTTTGGGTCATCTCTTTTTTGTAAAATAGACTGATAAAAAAAGGCAAGATAATTAAGAGAATCAGGGCGAAAGGAGCAAGATTTATAATAAAATCCATAAAAGATAGATGAGCAGCACTCCCGATAATTATATTTGGAGGGTCTCCGATAAGAGTTGCTGTTCCGCCTATATTAGAAGCAAATATTTCTGAAAGCACCATAGGGGCAGGAGATATTTCTAAGTTTTCACAGATAGCCAGAGTTATGGGGACAATTAGTATTATAGTAGTGACATTATCTAAAACCGAAGACAGGATACCGGTGATAATACTCAGAAAAAACAAGAGAGAAAAAACATTTCCTCGGGACAGTTTAGAAATTTTTATTGCCAGATATTGGAATAAGCCAGTTCTTTTGATTATAGAGATCATAACCATCATTCCGGTCAACAGGCCAATAGTGTTAAAATCTATAGCTGAAAAAGCCTCATGTTGATTAAGTATTTTTAATATTATAAGAAGAAGAGCTCCAGCTAAAGCAATCACTGTGCGATTAATTTTTTCCAGGCTTACAAATATAAGAGTAGTAATAAATATTATTAAGGCTATAAACGTTTGATTCATTAATTATATCCCTTTCTTATCCTCATCTAATCTTCTTCCATAACATTTTTACATAAGCAGGAAGGTGTCAATATCCCCACTAATTTCCCCGCCCTTACCACAGGGACTATTCTCAGATGTTTTCTAAACAACAAATCGGCTGCCTCGGTCCTACTGGTATCCTCTTCTACCGAATAGACTGTAGTAGTCATAAATTCTTTTACTGGTAGATGGGCAATCTTTTTAGCTTGTTTGGAGAATTGATCGAAATCAGGAATAAAAGACGGATTTCGTAATTCTTTGTAATATCCTGGTAAACAGGCTTTAGTAATGTCGCTTTCCGTAATTATTCCGATAACATTCTGTTCATTATCAACAACCGGTAACCCCGCCATACGTTGTCGGCTCATAATCTTAACTACCTCTTTTACCGGTGTATCGGCAGATACGGAAGTTAGGTCTGGTATCATAACTTCTTTTATTTTCAAGACTATACCCTCCTTAATCAAAATCTTTTTTAATTATATTCCTTTTTGTTTTTTTAGCAAGCCAAATTAGTCGTTAGTCGTTGCTATTTAGTAGTTAGTGAAGAAAAGATAAAGAAGGTTACAATTTAGTTTAGTTTGCCAGTTACCCAGTTACCCAGTTTACCAGTTGAAGAAAATACAAAGAATGAAACAGTATATAAGTACATAATGAAGAAAAAGGAGAAAGAAGAATAAAGATAAGATCGTGAGGTACAAGTAGGGGCAGACCTTGTGTCTACCCGAAATAAGTAATGTGAATCTTAGTTTCTGTAACGCGATACTCGATACATAATAAGCGATACGAATTACCATTCACTAACGGATTACAACAAAGTGTTTTAATAAAAAAATTTTTGTTTATTTTTGATAAAAAAAGAGGATTTTTGAAAAATTTGTAGAATTAATCATATATATAAAGTAATATACACCTGAATTTAAACTTAAATAAAGGTAGGTAAAAAAGTGAAGGCTCTTTTGTTTGGTGAAATTCTCTGGGATATCATAAATGGTAAACCTTATATTGGTGGTGCCCCTTTTAATCTTGCTGCTCATCTGGCAAAAATGGGACTTGAATCAACACTCGTTTCTTCTGTGGGCAAAGATGCCCTGGGCAGAAAAGCCCTAAAAGAAGCAAAAAAAAGAGGTATTAATTCTTCCTTTATCACGGTCCATCCCAATTTACCCACCGGGATTGTAGAGGTAAATCTGGATGAAAGAGATCATCCTACTTATCTAATAAAAGAAGATGTTGCCTGGGATAATATTGTTTTAGATCAAGATTTAATAGGTAACTTAACGAAAACCAAATGGGATATATTATGTTTTGGGACCCTTGCCCAACGAACAAAAGAAAATCGAGAACTACTCAGTCAAATTATCTCCTGGGCACATCCCCATCATATATTTTACGATGTAAATTTACGGCAGAATTATTATAAAAAGGAATGGATTGAAAAATCCTTATGTCAGAGCTCAATAGTAAAACTGAATGACAGAGAGGCTCTTGTTGTGTCTGAGCTCCTCTTTGGTGAGATATTAAAACAAGAAAACTTTATTCAGCGTATTTGGCAGGAGTATGACCTTTCCATTGTCTGTATTACTCATGGAAAGAATGGCTCATCTGTTTATCATAATAGTAAGTTGGAAAAGGTAGCAGGTATAAATGGACCCGTAGCCGATACCGTAGGAGGTGGAGATAGCTATAGTGCAGGTTTTCTGTTTTCTTATTTATGTGGGACCAGCATATATGAGGCGGCGGAGTTCGCGGAAATAATAGGTAATTTTGTAGTTTCCCAATCCGGCGCAGTACCCAAATATCCCAAATGGCTGGGAAAAGAGATAGAAAATTTAAAATATAAAATAAAAAAATGACAGGAGAAATGACAGAGAACTGTCCCCTGTCACAAAAAAGGAGGTTAAAGTTATGAAATTAGAAAGTCCTGAATTTGAAAATAATGGATTTATTCCAGAAAAATTTACCTGTGATGGTGAAGACATTAATCCTGGCTTAATCATTGAAGATATACCGGAAGGGACCAAGAGATTAGCCTTGATCGTTGAGGACCCTGATGCCCCTATGGGAACCTGGGTACATTGGATAGTCTTTAATATCCATGTTACCGATATCATCGAGGAAGATTCGGTTCCCGGAACACAAGGTACCAATGATTTTAGAAAACTGGAATATGGAGGACCGTGCCCACCCTCTGGTACTCACCGCTATTTCTTTAAATTATATGCCCTTGATGAAAAGTTACATTTGGAAGAGGGTTGTAAAAAGAAGGAATTAGAAGAAGCTATGGAGGGGCATATATTAGCTACAGCAGAGTTAGTTGGTTTATACGGGAGGAAAAAATAAAATATAAGACTGGGAAGACCAAAAAGGTACCTGGCTATGGGAATTAGAGGTAGAATACTAGCAAAAGCAGGAAATATTTTATACCCTTACTATTGAGAATCCTAGAGATATGTAAGTAGAAGGATTGTATAGAGAAATGATGGCACAATTAAATTTATGTTTAGTTTAAGGGGAATTTATAGTTTTAATAAAAAATATAAGGAGGAATCAAATGTTAAGATTATATAGGAAAACGTTAACAAGGATTTTAATAATATCCTTAATATTATCCCTTAGTAGTACTTATGTAGCTGGGATGAGCGTACAAGAAGTGATCAATAATATGCAAAACAACTATGAAAAGCAGATGAAAGGGATTAATGATTATACTGTAATTCAAAAGAGCACTGGAGGGGTAACTGCCTTAACTGGAGAGACTACTACTTATTATAAGAAATCAGAAATTAAGGGAGAAATCATCTATAAAACTCGAATTGAGTCAGAAGTAATGGGGATGACTATGGTTTTGATTTATGATGGAAATTATAGTTGGTCAAAAAACCCGATGACCGGGCAGATTGAGAAAAAAATATCTGAATATAATCCTGGACAAATGTGGAAAAACATAGATCTTGCCAAAAGCAGGTATTTGGGAGAAGAAGAAATTGATGGAGAGAAAACTTATATCTTACAGATTGATAACGCTCTTCAAGTAATGGGAACCCAACAAGCTATGTTTTTACAAGGGGGACAATCGGAAGAATCTGCTGAATCTTGGGGAAAGTTATGGATTAGCAGTAAGACATGGATGCCTGTTCGGATGCTAATGGTAATGAAAGGAAAATCAGAGGGTCCGACAGGTGAAATTGCTATGGATATAAAAATGACTACAGATTTAAAAGACTATCGGCAGGTGGGTACCATGCTTCATCCCTATCAGTTGGTTACGAGTATGACAATGGAAATAGATACTACCGGCTTAAGCGAAGAAGAAAAGAAGGAACAAGAACAAGCAACGAAAATGATGCAGGCAATGATGTCGGAAATGGGGTCTTTTACCATCGAAACTATTGATATAAAAATAAATACTGGTCTTTCTGATGATCTTTTTGATGGATCCAAATTGAATTAGTAAATGCAGAGATAGAAGCTACCAATTTCCTTAGAAGGGTATTTATAAAAAAGAAGCACAAATATTTTAAGAAGAGTTAACTGAGATAGCCATGGTTTATAGATAAAATGTTTAGGAGGAATAGTTTGTGGCTTTAAAAGAGAAACAGATAGAAACAATAGAACTGTTGGCAGAACACGAGAAAATAATTAGTTGCCTATATAAAGAATATGCCCGGAAATTTCCGGAGCAGAAAGATTTTTGGTTAAAAATAGCAGGCGAGGAAATAGAACATTCGGATTGGATATATGAGCTTAAATCTAAAATAAAAGAAGAGTCATTATATTTTAAAGAAAGGAGATTTAAAACAGAAGCGATAAAAACATCTGTCGAATATATAAAAAAACAAATAACCAAAGCGCAAAATGAGAAAATGTCCATTAAAAATGCTTTATCAGTGGCTCGGGATCTGGAAAGTGGATTAATAGAGAAGAAGTTTTTCGAAGTCTTTGAACCTGATTGTCGGGAAATAAAACAGGTTTTACTTGATCTGGCCACTGCTACCAGAGAACATTATAATAGGATAGAGAAAGCCTGGAATAACAAAAAAAATTCTTAATTATAAAATAATTATACCCTAAAGAGCAAACAAGATGGTAAGGTAGGGGCACGATTCATCGTGCCCCTCTAGGAGAAATTAAACAATAATAGGGTGAGGGCACAATTTATTGTGCCACTACAACATAATTATAACCAAAAAGTCATAATTTGTTATAAAATTATCTGCAACGTACCACATACACAACCTGGGGAAAATACTTTTGGCTTTTTGGGAAATAACCATATAATAATTGTTTGTATTAATAAAACTTTTTAAGATAATTAAATATATATAAAATTATATAATTTTAAAGGTAATTATATGAAGATTGATAAGTTTTGGGAAGAGAAAGAAAGAGAGATTAAAGAGAAAATAATACATAAATGTTTGACAGAATATCTGAGTGGATACAAAAACTTTCCTGGACCATTGTGGGGCATATTCTTTTTCACTAAACAAGCAATTTATTTTCAAACTTTTCCTAAAAAAAGCTGGCTATCATCTATCTGGCAAACAAAGAAAGAGGATTTGGGAGAGTCATATTTTAATTTTTGTATTTCCTGGGATGAAATTACAAAAATTACTTTTCCTGAAAAGAAGTCAAAAATAAAAAAGTTCTTCTCTCGATCAGGTAGTGTGGTAGTAGTAGATTATATCAGCAAAAATGAAAGATTGAGTATAAATTTGTTATTTAATAATGATAATGATATCGATATATTGAAAGAAAGTTCCGCCTCTTTGCGTATAAATAAGTGAATGACAAAAAAATTGTCAATAAACCAAAATTTTGAGGAGGAACGAATAGAATGAAAAGTTCAAGAAATTTAAAAGTTGGAGTAACCCTACTGGTCATAGCACTGGCAGTAGGAGTTTTTGCCCTCGTTGTTTGGGCAGACGGTAATGGAACATATGGAATGAGAGGGAACTCCAAGGGAAATATTGAAAACGCCGGATATGGAATGCAAAACAAAGGGGTTTCTAACCAGATGCAAAACCAGGATTGTGAAGGGTGTGAAGGCTGTGTAGAAGGCCAGGGGAATGGAATGGATCGAAAAGTAAGTGCACCTGATGACGATATAGACGGTATCCCTAACGGGCAAGATTCAGATTATATACGACATAATTGTGATGAAGAATGTGATGGGACCTGTGACAGTGAAACTAAAGGTAAAGGGATAGGAAGAAATTCTTCTAATGATATTTCTGGATTACAGGTTCATATAAGCGGAATGGAAATGAAGACTATGACCATTGCAGATATTGCTGCTCTTTGGGGGATAGATGCTGGTGAATTGTTAGATGGAATTAAGAGTGAATTTGAACTTAATCAGGACTATAATATAGGCAGTACCATAGATGATTTAAGGGGGGAATATAGATTTTTTCCTTATCAGTTAATGGAGATTGCCCAGAAAATCAAAGTTACAGCATCAATCGAGTAAAATCTTAACTATCAAAATAAATTAGATAAATTTGATCAATAGAAGATAACTCCCTTACTGATAAGAGTAAGGGAGTTATTTTTTAATAGGAAATTTTTAAAAATAAATTTGACAATATGATACAATAATAGTATCATTATAAAAAATAAAGAATAAATTTTTTACAACGGAAGAATTATTATCAAGATAAAAAGGTTAAGGGGAAATTGATAAGTGAAACTGATTACCAGAAATACCGATTACGCCATAAGGGCACTCTGCTGTATAGCTGAACAGAAAGAAGACATAGTTTCAGTTGATCATATAGTTCAATGTTTAGAAATACCCCGATCATTTTTAAGGAAAATATTACAGATATTAAATAAAGAAAGGATGCTTAATTCCTGTAAGGGTAGGGGTGGAGGATTTGCTTTAGCTCTTCCTCCAGAAAAAATATCCCTGATAGATTTAATGAGGATTTTTCAGGGACCGATAAAACTAAATGAATGTAAATTTAAAAAAGACGACTGTCCTTATGTAAGTGATTGTCTCTTAAAGAAAAAGATAGACGAAATAGAGAAAGAGGTTATCGCAAAATTAAAAGCCATAACCATAGAGTCTATAATAAAAAGGAGGTAAAGGATATGACGAAGAAGTTAGAAGTTTATAAATGCGAGATTTGCGGAAATATTGTTGAGGTATTACACCAGGGAAAAGGAGCCTTGGTCTGCTGCGGGCAGGAAATGAAGCTGATGGAAGTACAGACTGCTGATCAAGCTACCGAAAAACACGTACCGGTAATGGAGAAGATTCCTTCCGGAATCAAGGCAGTAGTTGGCTCAACCCTGCATCCTATGGAAGAAAAACATTATATTGAGTGGATTGAAGTTGTTACCGAAAAAGGTGCTTCCCGAAAATTTTTAATGCCGGGTGACAAGCCGGAATCTCAATTTAAAGATGTAGAAGGATTGGAAAAGATTAGAGAATACTGTAGTGTTCATGGATTATGGGAACATAAAGAAAGGGGATAAATAAAATGGATTTAAAAGCACTTCACAATATCAGTTACGGAGTATACATAATCAGTTCCAAAAAAGAAGACCGCATAAACGGGCAGATTGCTAACACAATCTTTCAGACAACTTCCGAGCCGGCTACCCTTGCAGTTTGTATTAATAAAGAAAATTTAACCCATGAGTTTATTAACGAAAGTAAAGTCTTTTCCGTTTCGGTATTAGAACAAGAAACCGATATGAAATTTATCGGAAGGTTCGGTTTTAAATCCGGTAGAGATGAAGATAAGTTTAAGGGAGTAAATTATAAGATTGGAGTAACCGGTTCGCCCATAATTATGGAAAATACTTTAGCTTTTATAGAAGCGGAAGTAATTGCGGAAATGGATGTGGGTACCCATACAATATTTTTAGGGAAAGTTGTTCAGGCTGAGAACATTAAAAAGGCAAAGCCTTTGACTTATGATTATTACCATCAGATTAAAAAAGGTGTCTCCCCCAAGACCGCGCCCACTTATATCCCGGAAGAGAAAAAATCGGTGGAAAAAATAAATATAGAAAAAAAAGGAAAGGAGTCAGGAAAAATGGTTAAGTATAAATGTACTGTTTGTGGGTATATTTATGAACCCAAAAAAGGCGATCCTGAATCAGGGGTAAATCCAGGAACTCCCTTTGAAGACCTGCCCGATGATTGGGTATGCCCGGTATGTGGTGTTGGAAAAGATGATTTCGAAGAGGTGAGTTAGGGATGGCTGTAAAAAAAATAAAAAAAGATATTCATTGGGTAGGGGCAATCGATTGGGATAGAAGGTTATTTGATGAGCTTATTCCCCTCCCCGAGGGCACCAGCTATAATGCTTACCTGATAAAAGGTCAAAAGAAGACGGCTTTAATCGATACAGTTGACCCGACCAAAGAAGATGATCTATTGGATAATTTGGACGATTTAGAGATAGAGCAGTTGGACTATATTGTGGCGAACCATGCAGAACAGGACCATTCCGGGGCTATTCCTCTGATGTTAGAATTATATTCGGAAGCAAAAGTGGTCACCAACGAAAAATGCAAGAGAATGCTAATGGAACATCTTCTTGTAGCGGAAGATAGGATTATGACCGTAAAGGATAATGATACTCTCTCTTTAGGAGGAAAAACCCTCAGGTTTATATTTGCTCCCTGGGCGCATTGGCCGGAAACTATGCTAACTTATTTAGAAGAAGACAAGATTTTGTTCAGCTGTGACCTGTTCGGGGCACATCTTGCCGAGAGTAATTTATGGGTGGATGATGAGTCTAAAGTTTACTTTGCCGCCAAACGTTATTATGCGGAGATTATGATGCCCTTCCGCAGTAATATTAAAAAACATTTGGAGAGACTGAAAGAATTGGAGATTAAAACCATTGCCCCCAGTCATGGCCAGATCTATTCTCATCCGGAATTTATTCTGTCGGCTTACAGAGAATGGATTTCCGATGAGGTGGAGAATGTAGTAATCATTCCTTATGTTTCCATGCATGGTAGTGTCGAGGAAATGGTGTATATCTTAGCTGAAGAATTAATGAGAAAGGGGATAACTGTAAAACCCTTTAATCTTTCCAAGACCGATATAGGTGCATTAGCTATAGCTTTAGTGGATGCTGCCACCATCGTAATTGCCTCACCTACGGTTTTAACCGGCGCACATCCCCAGGTAGTTTCAGTAGTCTATCTGGCCAATGCGTTAAGGCCAAAGTTAAGATATGCCTCGGTTATCGGTTCTTACGGATGGGGAGGAAAGATGCTGGAAGATATTAGCGCGATGGTTGGCAATTTAAAAGTAGAGATTCTTTCACCGGTGATAGCTAAGGGATACCCCAAAGAAGAAGATTATAATTCTTTAATAAAATTAGCCGAGAGAATAGCAGAAAAACATAAAGATTTATAAGTGTTTATAGCTCAAAAAATAAAAAAATAGTAATTAATATAGAGGCACGATGTATCGTGCCCACAAGAGAAATTAGTTAATAATATGGTGAGGGCACAGTTCATTGTGCTCCTACAACATAATTATAACTTTTTAAGAAATAACCATAAGTAAGTAGGTTTAAAACTATATTTTAAATAAACATTTTAGGAGGACGAAAAATGAAAGATTTAAAAGGAACAAAGACTGAAAAAAATTTAATGGAAGCTTTTGCCGGGGAATCCCAGGCAAGAAACAAATATACTTATTTTGCTTCTGTTGCCAAAAAAGAAGGATATGAACAGATTGCTTCATTTTTTTTAGAAACAGCTGAAAATGAAAAGGAACATGCCAAACTTTCTTTTAAAAAATTAGCAGGAATCGGAAGCACTATTGATAATCTAAAGGCCGCAGCAGCCGGTGAAAATTTCGAATGGACGGAAATGTATCCTCGCATGGCTAAAGAAGCCAGAGAAGAAGGGTTTGAAGAGATTGCTAAGATATTTGAGGGGATTGCTGAAATTGAAAAGAGGCACGAAGAACGTTATCGAAAACTACTAAAAAATATAGAAGAGGATAAAGTATTTAAAAAAGAAGAAAAGACTGTCTGGAAATGCCGAAATTGCGGTAATATCTATGAAGGGGCTGAGGCACCCGAAGTCTGCCCGGTATGCAAGCACCCCCGAGCTTATTATGAAGTAAAAGTTGAAAATTATTAAAAAATGCGCCAGTGGATGGTTCTCTGGTGCATTTTGAAAAATAGAAAGGAGATTTTTATGTTAAGTGGAAAAATGGTAAAAAGCATAAATCACCAGATAAATAGAGAGTATTATTCTGCTTACCTATATCTTTCCATGGCCTCCTATGCTGCCGCGGAGGGTTTAAACGGATTTGCCAACTGGTTCACAGTTCAAATGCAGGAAGAAATGTTTCATGCCGAGAAAATGTATAATTACGTGAATCAACAGGGAGGTAGGGTATTGCTGGAAGCTATTGAACAACCTCCGACAAATTTTTCTTCTATGCTTGATCTGTTTGAAAAGACCCTGGAACACGAAAAAGGGGTAACCGCTATGATTAATAACTTGGTTAAACTGGCGCGGGAAGAGAATGATTATGCTACCGAATCTTTCCTGCATTGGTATGTGATTGAACAGGTTGAGGAAGAAGCAAACCCTGCTGAGATTATCCAAAAATTAAAATTTATCGGGGAAGATGGCAGAGGGCTTTTGATGTTGGATAAAGATTTAGCTGCCCGCGTATTTACTGTTCCTGTGTCAACAGAACAGTAGACGGTTATAATCGATGGATTTATCACAAAAAGTTGTAAAATAAAAAGCATGATTACAATAGAAAGTAGACAGGAGATGATAAGATGAGTGAGAAAGTAAATGTAGGAGCTCAATTAGGAAAATTAGGAAAGGAAATACCGGGAGTAATGGGTAGTTTTAGAAAATTTAGTGCAGAAGTTTTAAAAGATGGTGCTCTCGGTACCAAGACCAAAGAATTAATAGCAGTAGCTCTGGCAGTCGGTCTAACCTGTGAATACTGTATCCGTTTTCATGTGCCAAAAGCAGTAGAAGCCGGAGCGAGCAGAGCAGAGATTTTAGAAGCTGCCGGTGTTTCTGTGATGATGGCCGGTGGACCAGCCGCAACTTACGCCGCAGCGGTTCTTCTTGAAGTACTGGATGAGGTAGGCGCAAAATAAAGTTAGTAATTATATAGGAGTAATTCTAAAGTATGGGCTTTGCGATTTATTGTTTATGTTTAAAACCTGACAATATCTGGCGAAGCCCAAACTACTATAATATCTGAGATTCCTCCATCCTCTTTTCTCTTTTTTGCAAGTTAGAAATAATTTTCTAATTCATATGGAGATATGTTAGATTATTTGTCATTTCATTTCTTTTTTGGTAAAGTATATTTATAATAATTTGAAATGCACCGAAGATATTATATATGACATAGCGATTAATACAATTAAATAGTTACTATTTCTTTTTTATTATATTTGAGCATCGGAATTTCAAAAATTCCGATGCTCTTACAGGGATACTTTTTAAAAAAAATAGATTCTAACAAGATTGTCAGGAAAAGTTTTATATAAAACCGAAATGGAGTAAAAAAAGAAATGGAGGGGTTTCAGGGGAGTTCGCTCCCCTGACAATCTTGACATTATATTATTAATTTATGTTAATTAAATTTATTATTTCCTATTACAAAAAAGCTCCTCTTAAGATGTTGTTTGGATTTCTTATGCTGGTAGCAGTGGATATTGCCCAGCTTGTCTCTCCCCGTATAGTCCAACGAGCGATAGATTATATTATTACTACTTACACTACTGCTGGGAATAATTATTCTTATCTTGGGAAGTTTACTCTCTTAATCTTTGCCCTGGCGATAGCCATCGGAATTTTTAGATTTTTCTGGAGAATGATTATTATAGGGATGTCCCATTTTATCGAAATGGATTTTAAGAACAGACTGTTTAAACATCTGCTTTTACTCTCCAATTCTTTTTTCACCAGGACAAAGATTGGGGATATTATGGCACATATGACCAATGATATGTCGGCAGTAAGAAGGGCCTGTTCCTTTGGGGTTATTGCTGGTTTTGATGCCGTCTTTCTTTTTTCGGCTACTCTTATATTTATGTTAACTCTTAATACAAAACTTACTCTTTATGCCTTGATTCCTCTCCCTATCATTTCACTTATATCCTTGTTCTTTGTAAGACTGTTATTCAGGAAATTTAAAAGTGTACAGGAAACATTTTCTCTATTAACTGAAAAAGTCCGTGAAATGATATCTGGAATAAAGATTATTCAAGCATTTCAACAAGAAGAGCCAGAATCTAAAAATTTTGATAAATTAAGCCAGGAATATTTGAAGAAAAATATTTCTCTTATAAAAATTTGGGGGACTATGTTCCCCTTGATAGCCTTGTTTGCCGAGATCGGAATCGCAATAATTCTCTGGGTAGGAGGTCAACAGGTTATCCTTAATGAGCTCACTACTGGTGAATTAGTTGCCTTCTTTTCTTATATGGGGATTATTGTCTGGCCTATGATGGCAGTTGGAATGGTGACTAATGTATACCAGCGAGGAAACGCTTCTTATAAACGAATACTGGAACTATTTAAAGAAAAACCGGTTATTTATGATTCTCCTCGTGCAGAGTATCATCCCTTAAAAGGTAACATAAAGCTGGAGAATATCTACTTTTCTTATGGGGAACAGACTGTTCTGGAGAATATAAACATAGATATAAAGGAGGGGCAGTATATAGGGATATGTGGAAGAATAGGTTCCGGGAAAAGCATAATAGCCAGATTAATTTTAAGAATCGTCGAACCTCAAAAAGGGGAAATCTTTTATGATTCTATAAATTATAAAAAGGTAAAGATAGCAGCAGTAAGGGATAGTATAGGATATGTCCCTCAGGATTCTTTTCTTTTTTCAGATACTATAGAAGATAATGTCAGATTTGGTAAACCCGATGCCATTTTAGAAGAGATAATAGAGGCTTGCAGAGTTGCTTCTATACATAAGAATATAATGGAATTAAAAGATAAGTATAAAACAGTAGTGGGTGAGAAGGGGGTAACTCTATCCGGTGGTCAAAAACAGAGGTTGTGTATTGCCCGGGCGATTATCAGAAGACCCCAAATACTTGTTCTCGATGATGCCCTGAGTGCGGTTGATACTAATACCGAAAAAGAGATTCTTCGTAATTTAGAAAACTATTCAAAGGGTATTACTACCATTGTAATATCACACCGCATATCTTCCTTTATAAAGGCAGATAATATATTTGTTCTAGATGGGGGGAGGATTGAAAACAGTGGCACCCATCGAGAGCTGATTAAGAAATCTGATATATATAAAAGTATGTATAAAATTCAAAAATTGGAAGAATAAAGATGAAAGAAGAAAAATTATACTCTGGTCTGGATAGAAAAATATTTTCTAAATTATGGCAATATGGAAGACCATATGGAGGGAAGATTCTGGTCATATTCATTCTTATTCTGGCTATAAGCGGTATACAAATTGTCCTTCCCTTAATAACTAAAAATGTGGTGGATAATTATATTGAGAGGAGTTATCTAAAATTAGTCTTCAATGACCGGTCGATTGAGATTACTGATAGATACAAAGCTTATCGAGTTATGTCTGATAATATTATTTTTCTACCTTCAAACTTACTGAATAAAGAAGAATATCTGGAATTGCAGAGAGATTCACTTATCTTGCCAGAAAAGTATTTAATAATTAAAGGCCGAGATAATTTGGATGAGTTAGAGCAATTTCAACTTAATATCATTAAGACAGATAAGGGCAATTTTATCCCTTACTCAGAAATGCAGAAAATTCCTTCAGATAAAATTAAAACTTTAAGATATGATGATTTGAAGATGGTAAAACTATTTGCCCTCTTATATGTGGGGCTTCTTCTGATATCTTTTGTTTTCAATTATCTCCAGGTAGTTATGATGGCTGTAGTCAGTGAAAGAGTGATGTATGATTTAAGGAGTAATCTGATGAGACATTTAATGTCTCTTTCTTTGAACTTTTTTAATAATAATCCTATCGGAAGATTAGTAACCAGGGTTACTAACGATGTGGATGCCTTGAGGGAAATGTTTACCGATGTATTTGTTTATTCTGCTAAAGATTTCATTATGGTGATTGGTATACTCATTGTAATATTCAGGTTATCACCTCAGTTGAGTTTAATAATTTTCGTTCTTTTACCTATACTTGTTGTTATTCTCTATCTTTTTCAGAAATATGCCCGAGAGGCCTATGGGAAAGTAAGAATTGCCCTGGCTAAAGTGAATAGTTTTTTATCAGAAGCAATAGCAGGGGTTTTGCTTATCCAGACCTTTAATCAAGAAGGCAGATCAGAGGATGAATTTAATAAAATTGGCAAGAATTATTACAATGCCAATATGCATCAATTGTTGATATTTGCCATATTCCGGCCCTTAATTGATATTTTGTCTTATTTTACCCTGGGAACAATAATATATTTTGGAGGGAAAGGAGTGCTGATAGGAGAAGTTTCCCTGGGTGTGCTTATTGCCTTTATATCCTATATCCATATGTTTTTTAGACCCATATTTGATTTTTCCGAAAGATATAATATATTACAATCAGCAATGGCTTCAGCGGAACGAATATTTTTGCTTTTTGAGGAGGACGACAAAATACGTTCTCCCAGGAGTCCTAAATATCCCGGAAAAATAGAAGGAAGAGTAGAGTTCAGAAATGTATCTTTTGAGTATAAAGAAGGTGAAAAAGTTATTGATAACGTGTCTTTTGTGGTAGAACCCAATGAATCAGTGGCTTTTGTAGGGGCAACTGGAGCAGGGAAGACGACATTAATAAATCTTCTTTTGAGATTTTATGACCCTACTGACGGGGAAATTTTAATTGACGGAATTAACATAAAAGATATGGATTTAAAGTTTTTGAGAAACTATTTTGGGTTAGTTCTGCAAGATGTTTTTATGTTTTCTGGAGATATCAAATATAATATTATACTCAATAATGAGATAGAGGAGAATAAGGTGATTGAGTATGCAAAATATGTTAATGCTCATAATTTTATCAGTAGATTGAAGAAGAAGTATAAGAATGTTATCTCTGAAGGCGGGTCAAATCTTTCTACTGGCCAGAGGCAACTCATTGCATTTGCTCGAGCACTAGCTAAAGAACCTAGAATACTCATTCTTGATGAGGCCACCAGCAGTATAGACAGTGAAACTGAATATCTTATTCAGGATGCCATAAAAAAGATTATGAAAGACAGGAGCAGTATTGCCATCGCCCATCGCTTGTCTACCATTCAAGGTGCTGATAGAATATATGTTATGCGTAAAGGTAAAATTGTAGAAATGGGAAATCATTCTCAATTACTCTCAAAACGAGGCTATTACAATGAGTTGTATAAATACCAATACCTAAAAACATAAATAAACCCTTTTTAGGGCGGATGATTCGCCCCTTCTCTCTTTTCACCCCTACTTAAATTTTCCTCTTCAAGGAGGAGGTTTAAGGGGGTGTTAACTCAAAATAAATAAGGAGAGTGATAATATGCAAATGATGTTTATTTCCGGGCTAATTGGATTCGGTATAGCAGTGGTAATATTTATTTTATTTTGGATTTTTAAATTAAAATACAGTGCACCAGGAAGAGAAATTAGAATACATGCATCACTTGAAGATCTTCGTTCAGTGGGAGAATTAGTGGTATTTAAAGTTATTACTAAGGAGATTGTTACTACTTCGAAGCATTGGTTGGGAGAAAAAGGGAAAAAATATTTTCAATGGTTAGTTTCGACTAAAAAGATGGCAATGATTTTCGAATTCGATATAGATTTTAGATATGATCTTCGTAGTCCAGATTTTATTATTGAGGAACAAGGAGAAAAGAAGTATCGTTTAAAAATGCCTCAATGCTTTTATGAAGTTCATATCAGAGATATAAGTTTTTATGATGAACAGAATGCGAAATTTCTTCCCTGGCTGCTACCTGATCTCTTAAATCGAGCTTTTGGTTCAGGGTTCAATGAAGAGGATAAAAATTTACTTATCGAAGAGGCAAAATGTCAGGCAACTCAGATGGCGGATAATTTAGTCAGAAAAATGCGTTCAGAAGTACAGAATTCTGCTCGCCAAACTCTGGAAGCTTTAAGTAAAAATTTTGGAGCAGAAAAAGTTTTAATTGACTTTACCGATTCAAAACTTATCCAATCTAAAGTCAGTTCTATCCTTTTAGAAGAAAAGACTAAAAAATAGTTTTTTAAAACTTCATCCTTGGCTAAACTAATTATTTAATTGATAAAAATATTGTTTTTCAGAAAGACTAACAAAATTATTGAGATATTTAAAGGAGCAAATATGTTTAAAACTGTAAACTCTGTTTGTCCTAAGGATTGTTTCGGTTCCTGCTCGCTGGAAGTAGAGGTTGAAAAAGGAAAGATAATAAAAGTTAGGGGGAACCATAATAGTCCAGTAAATCAGGGTAGGATATGTATTAAAGGAAAGAACTATTCCAATATGGTATATAGCCCGGAAAGATTATTATATCCGTTGCAGAGGATTGGCAAGAGAGTGGAAGGTGAATTTAAAAGGATTAGCTGGGAACAGGCTTTAGATATAATTTATGAAAATCTAAAGAATTTGAGATGGCAGTATGGCTCGGAGTCGATTTTATATTATCAGAGATTTGCTAATTTGGGTGTAGTGAAAAATTGTGCTTACAGTTTCTGGTATCAGTTTGGTGGTTTCACTTCCACTTATGGTGGTTTGTGCGACTCCGCCGCTCAGGAAGCGATTAGTTTAACTTATGGAGAAGTAAAACATAATAAAATTTCTGATTTAGAAAACTCAAAATTGATAATATTATGGGGCTCAAATCCCGCCTATACCAATATCCACCTAATGCATTATATAAGCAAAGCGGTGGATAAGGGAGCAAAATTAATAATTATTGATATTAGGGAAAATGAGTCAGGAAGCAAAAGTAATTTATATTTATACCCTCGACCAGGAACAGATGGTTGTCTTGCTCTAGGGATAGCCAATCAACTTATCGAGAATAATATGATAGATGAAAATTTTATTGACCAACATACTTTTGGCTTTACTGAGTTTAAGGAATTGGTAAAAAATTACCCTTTAGATAAAGTTTCTGGTATCACAAAAATTCCTATATCTAAAATTAAAAGTATAATTAATTATATAAAGGAAAGCCCTGGGTATGCCCTTATCTGTGGGATGGGAGTTCAAAGATATACTAATGCAGGGCAGACGGTAAGGGCTATTTCTCTTCTACCGGCATTAACTGGAAGCATTGGGAAAAAAGGTTGTGGATTTTACTTTAGTGATAAACAGGCACCTGAGTTAAATTGGCCCTTTTTCCCAGAAAAACCAGAGAGAATCCGTAATTCTATAGCGGTAGCCAAATTGGCTAGCGGAATAGAGAATCAAATTAACCCACCGGTAAAAGCAATGTGGATTGAGCAAGCGAATCCTATGACCAGTAATCCGGATATTAATCGGTTAGCTGAGACGATGAATAAATTAGATTTAATAGTGGTTGTTGATCTTTTTTTAACCGATACCGCCAGAATAGCTGATATTGTCTTACCAGCGGCATCGATGTATGAGTATTATGACCTTATTAGCGGATATGGTCATTCTTACATTCAACTTCAACAAAGAGTGATTAACCCTCCTGGTGAATGTAAGCACGAAAGTGAAATATATAGACTTTTGGGTAAAAAATTTGGATTTAGTTTAGATTATTTACCAGAAAATAATTTAGATACTATAGAAAAAATAATCAGCAGCTCTAATTTAAATACCAACATCGAAGAATTAATAGAAAAACCCTATCTTCACTCCAGCTATCAAGAAATAGCATTTAATGATTTAAAATTTAATACTTCTACTGGTAAGATAGAATTTTACTCTCAACAGATGAAAGATCGATGGGGACTAAATCCTTTACCTTTTTATTATGAACCAATAGAAAATAAATATTCTTCCCCCGAGCTTTATGCAAAATATCCTTTAACTCTTATAAGCGCTCATTCCTTAAATAAAATGAATTCTCAATTTTCAAACAGAGAGATTTTCCAAGAAGAGCCGCTTATCTGGATTAATCCTGAAGATGCAGGAAATAGGGGAATTAATGATGGCGACAAGGTAGAAGTATATAACGACAGAGGTAGCTTAATTTTAAAGTCTATACTTACTGAAAAAATGCCTCCTGGAATTGTGCATATCTATTTTGGCTGGTGGGATGGAGTCCACCAGGTCAACCTTAATAAACTCACCGGAGAATATGTAAGCGATATAGGATATGGCACTGCCTTTCACAATTGTTTAGTAGAAATTAAAAAATAGAATAAAGAACAGGGGGGACCCCCCTATGGTTAAATGAGGAAGCAAATGAAATTTTTAGACTTAGTAAAAACAAGACAAAGTGTGAGGAAATATCTGGATAAACCTGTTGAGCGGGAGAAGATTGAGAGGTGTCTGGAGGCGGTACGCCTTGCACCTTCTGCCAGTAATTCTCAACCCTGGAGTTTTATTGTAATAGATGATCCAAAATTAAAAGAAGCAGTGGCTAAAAAAACTTTTGATAAACTTATCTCTTTTAATCGATTTTCTCTGCAAGCACCTGTTTTAATTATAATAATTTCGGAAAGACCAGGCTTTTTAAACAAAGTTGCGGAAGCAATTAAAGATAAACAATTTAGCCTTATTGATATCGGAATTGCTGCTGAACATTTTTGCCTTCAGGCAACAGAAGAAGGATTAGGAACTTGTATGCTCGGCTGGTTTGACGAAAAAGGGGTAAAAAAGTTACTTAATATTCCTTCAAATAGAAGGGTTGAGCTTATTATAACAATGGGCTACCCGGCATCTAAAGAGATACGTCCCAAAAAACGAAAAGAACTGAATCAAATCAGAAGTTATAATAGCTATAGACTGTCAAAATGAAAAGGGCTAATCTTTTTACCTTTTTCTTTGTCTTAAAGGAAATCTTATGTTTAGAAAATTTTGAATAAATTTTCTAAGAGTGTTATTATAATAAAAAATAGGGGTTTCAGAAGAGTTTGCTCCTCTGATAATACTGTAGTGATGAAAATAAAAATAAAATATTTAAATGGCATTCGTTTTAAACGTTTTATTGTGCATTCTGCCCAGCGGGTAAACCAGATGGAGCGGTATCTTAATGATATTAATGTTTTTCCGGTAGCAGATGGAGATACTGGTACCAATATGTCTATAACGATGAATAGTATTGTGCAAGGGGTAAAAAAATGTAAGGAATCATCTTTTGCTGGAATCAGTTCTGTTATTGCTAATTCAGCTTTAACTGGAGCACGTGGTAACTCTGGGGCTATTCTGGCTCAATTTTTTCAAGGCTTAGCAGAAGCAACTAAAGGAAAAGTACGTCTTACTACCGAAGCCTTTGCGGCTGCAGCTATTCAGGCAGCAGAACAAGCTAAGAAAGCAATTTCCAACCCTCAAGAAGGCACTATTATAACCGTAATGAAGGATTGGGCAAATCATCTTACCGAACATGCCCCCTACACCCCTGATTTTTTTGAACTTTTTAAAAAATCATTATCTAAGGCAAAGTATTCTTTGGCCCAAACACCTAATAAACTTCAGATATTAAAAAAAGCAGGCGTTGTTGATGCAGGTGCCCAGGGCTTTGTCAATTTATTAGAAGGAATAGTCGATTTTATTGAATATGGCAGAATTAGATCTTTAGAAGTAGAAGCTTCTGCCAAAGGTAAAATTAAGAACTTTAAACAAAATCAAACAAATTCCAAGATTAATTTCCAATTTTGTGCTGAATGCTTGCTCGAAGGCATTAGCCAAGATCGGGAGATAATCAGACAAAAAATCTCTCACCTGGGTAATTCGTTAATTATTGCCGGTTCTGAAAGTAAAGCCCATATTCATATTCATACCGATAAACCAGAAAGAGTTTTTTCTGTTCTATCCGAATATGGCACTATAGTAAAAACTAAAGTTGATGATATGTCGCAAAAACATACTAAGATTAAACTCAGCACCCAGACAGAAAATATCGGATTAGTTACCGATTCAACCTGTGATTTACCACCTGAAATAATTAAAAAGTATAATATACAGATTGTACCCATTGTTATCCAAATAGGCAGAAAGAGTTATTTGGATAAAGTGGAGCTTAAGCCTGTGGATTTTAATCGTATATTAAAGACCTCTTCAGAAAGACTGCTTACTTCTCAGCCACCTCCTGCCTATTTTAAAGACATTTACCATAATATTGCCCCAAAATACGAATCTATAATTTCATTACATATTTCGGGAAAATTAAGTGGAACGATTCAGGGTGCGCGTATGGGTTGTAGGGAAATGGAGTATAATAATAAAATTCACATTATTGATAGCAAAACAAGTTCAGTTGCTTTAGGGTTGTTGGTTGCTGAGGCAGCTCAATTAATTCAAAAAGGGTGCAAACTTGAAGAAATAATTAACCGATTAAAAATTGCTGTAGATAATATTAAAATTTTTATCAGTATCCCTACCCTAAAATATCTGATGCGTAGTGGGCGGTTAAATAAAACTAAAGGATTTTTAGGTACAATTCTTAATTTAAAACCTATTATGACTGTCAACTCTGACGGATATATAGTTGAAGCCGCTAAAGTGATTGGACAAAAAAGAGTAGTGTATAAGACTTTAGATTTAGCGATTAAATTTGCGAAAAGAGTTAAGAATCCTCGTTTTGCTATTGCTCATGTAGCGGTACCGGAGCTAGCTCAATGGTATTGTGACAAAATTCATAATATATTTAATTCTTCAAAAGTTATGATTGTTGAGGCCTCTCCTGCCTTGAGTATACATATTGGTATTGGCGGAGCGGCTATTGCAGTCCTGGGGGATTCTTAAAAAATGACAGAGAACCATTGTTCCCTGTATTTTTTCTAAAAAAATATTTATGAAAAAGAAGGACTCTTTAAATATAGTTGTAGTATTATTAATATTACCACGGAAAAAGTAATCTTATAGATTTTTGCCGAGAAAACTTCAGGTTGAAGAACAGAATAGTATACCAGAGAAATAATCTTATCGGTATTAAGGAGGTGGTTAAAGAGGAAAAGAATTTTAAAGGTTAGTTTTTTGAAATTAAATATTTAAAATAAAAGGAGGTAAAATAATTAAAATGTTTAGAAAAACGCTTATTTTGTGTTTGCTTAGTTTAATAATTTTGTTCATCCTGATCACCTCAGTCTTAGCAGAAGTAAAAGGTCCTATTGTAGATAAGGTTTATTTCAATGTCAGAATGTCAGAAGAAATTGGTCTAAAAGATACCGCTGAAGGCTTAACCGATATCTTCTTCTGGGGAGTTAGTGGTCCTACCATTATGGGTTTAGACCAGGCTACTAGAGATAAATTGGACATATATTCTGTACCCTCAGGCTCCTGGTCACTTAACTTTAATCCCATACCCAATGCACCCCCTTACATAGTAAAAGTAGAAGACAAGGAATTTTTCAATCCCTTTGCCATCAGAGAAGTAAGGTTTGCTATGAATGATCTGATTAACCGTAAGTATATTGTGGATGAAATTTTGGGTGGTGCTGGCGGTCCCATGTTTACTATGGCTACCCCAGGACAACCAGGTACTTATAAATACAACCTGGTAGCTAATCGAATGGGATTTACCCCTGAAGGGAATGAAAAGAAAGCCATAGAAGAGATAACAAGTGCCTTACAGGAAGCTGCAACTCTACCAGAATTACAGGGAAGATTGGTAAAACAGGAAAAATGGTGGACCTTTGATGGTGAACCAGTAACTATTAATTTTCTAATCAGGGTCGATGACCCTCAAGGAAGGATGAAAGAGGGAGAGTATGTGGCTTCCCAGATTGAAAAAGCAGGAATTAAAGTAGAACGTTGTCTTTGGGATCGAGTTAAGTGTATAAAAACTTCCTATTATTCTGACCCGGCAGATTATCAATGGAATATCTATACTGAGGGTTGGGGGGCCGGAGCGACCAGAGCATTCTGGGAACATATTGTCTGTCAGATGTACGCCCCCTGGTATGGTTACATGGCTGGTGGGCCAGATGATAAATGGCACTACGAGAATGAAGAAATTGACCGATTAACTAAAAAGGCTTATACGGGAAATTTCTTGACTGAAGAAGAATACTGGGAAACTGTGTTAGAAGCTTTAGAATTGGCTCTAAAAGATGCCTGCAGGATATATGTAGCCTACCAGAATGATTATTATGCCACTCACAAAGCCTCCTTTAACAAGAGAATGTGTTACGGTTTGGGTGATGGCTTAAATAATTGGTCTATTATTACGGCGGATACTAAGAATAAAGAATTAAGAGTTACCGAATTTTCTGCCAAGGGAGCCTTGTTTATGTCTGCCTGGGACCCCATCGGTACAGAAGGTTTTAATGATGTCTATAGTCTGGTTATAGCTGAACCTCTATTTGATAGAGCTACCTTTGAAAGCCCAGCCAGTGCAATTGCTACTCCTTGGAGAGTTATCCCTGAAGATATCAGGACAGAGGTAGATCGGGATGAAACCGGAGAAGTTATAGGTAAAATTCCAGTATCTCCAGAAGCGATAAAGTATGATTCAGCGAAGAAAGAGTGGTATAAAGTTGGTGCAGGAGAAACTGCAATGAGTGCAGGGACCTACAGCTTCCTCTTTGGAAACTTCCATCATGGCCTTCCTATGACTATTGCTAATATTCTTTATGCCGATGCCTTTGTAACTGAGTGGATAAATAAAGATGGCGATGATGATAAATATTATGATGCAGCTTATGAGTCATCTCATAGACCTGACTGGGAAATTAGTAAGGGTATGACTTTAAATCCAGATGGTACTATTACTAATTATTTCGATTACAATTTCCCGCCATCTAAAGAAAGAGTAGCTGCCAATGGCTCTCCCTGGGTATCTCTCTCAGGACGATATATTGTACTCCCCTGGGAGGTTTTTGAAGCCCTGGCAGAATTAGTAGCAAATGGTAGTGCATCTGGTACAGTTTACAGCTTTACTCCTTCAGAAGGGGTGGAGCAGGTAGACTTGTTAAGACCATCCTGTGTAGCAGATATTAGAGCAAAACTGGTAGAACTGAAAGATAATAATCATGTACCGATATCTCTAAAAGATTATGTTACAGTTGAAGAGGCGAAGGCCGGATATGAGGCAGCTATCAAATGGATTGATGAGAAAGGCCATGCCTTTATAGGCAACGGTCCATTCTATATGGAAAAATATGATCCAACAACAAATTATGTAGAATTAACTGCTTTCCGCGATCCAGAGTATCCCTTTACTCCTGATTACTGGCCCAATAAGTTGGCTGCTACTACGGTACGGATTGATAGTGTTGACATACCTTCCATGTATTTACGTCTCTCTAAAAAAGAAGGCATACCGGTGAAGGTTCAAGTATCTGAAGTATTATATCCGGAAGGAACAGCCAAGATAGCCGAGGGGGGAGAGGTCACAGTTATACTGATAACTCCTACAGAAGAATTATCTTTTAAAGCTAAATTTATGGATGGTGGATTATTTGAGGCAATTATACCTGCAGATGCAATTAAAGATTTGGAAGAGGGTTCGTACACCATCTTAGTCAGTGCCTCAATTGAAGGGGCTGTACCAGCTTCAACCGCAGGCTCAACAGTGATATATTAGAGGAATTTAATTCGCGCAGTGCCCTCTATCAAATAGTTTCCCATATAGAGGGCACTGCCCTTTTTTAGTTAGATGGTTAGTTGGTTACCTGGTTAGCTAGTTAAAGGATGAGCATATTAAAGAACAATACTACACTAATTTACTAATTAACCAACTAACTAGCCAACTAAATACTAACGAATTTATTAGGAGAAATAGCATATAAATGTATTGGAAATACTGTATTAAAAGAATTATCTATGGTTTAGCCATCTTTATTGTACTTATCTTCATTTATTCCGCCCTCTTTAATACTACAATGGAGAGTACTTTAAGGTCTCAGATTGAAGAAGAGATTCACGCCGAGACTATGAGACTGGATACCCGAATGACTCCAGAAGAGCTTACCCGCTATATAAATGAAAGGAGAGAATTTAAACAGCATCTCTACCACTTAGATAAACCAATCTGGAAGCGGATTGTCTGGAGAGCCCTTAATGTACTTTCTCTTAACTTTGGTAAAGCTACTATAATTAGATCTTCTGCTGGAGAGTCAGATGTCTGGACAATTATCGCCGAATGTTTACCTCGAACTGTCTTGCTTTTTACAACTGCTATATTTATTAATATTATTCTGGGATTATGGTTAGGAATAAAAAAGGCACAAAAAGCGGGAGAATTATTGGATAAAACTACCTCAATTGGTACTATGATTGTTTATGGTATGCCTTCCTGGTGGTTAGGTATGTTAGTAATTATGTTTTTTGCTTATACTATTAGAATATTTCCTTCAGGGGGATTGCATTCTATTCCTCCCCCCACAGGCTTAGCTTATTATACAGACCTTTTTTATCATATGACCCTACCAGTATTGACTCTAGTGATTATAGGTTTTTGGGGTAGTGCCTTCCTTATCCGAAATATTGTATTAAGTATATTACAAGAAGATTATATTATGGCAGCTCGGACCAGAGGAATTCCAGAACGAAAAGTACTCTATGGCCATGCTATGCGGACTGCAGCCCCACCTATAGTAACTATGGCTCTTCTTTCTCTTCTTGCCTCAGTAGGAGGGAATATCATTTTTGAAGGAATTTTTAGCTGGCCTGGTTTGGGGAATCTTTACTGGATTTCTATTGAGCAGAATGATATTCCTGTTTTAATGGGCAATCTTTTTGTTACAACTGCACTATATATAGGAGGATTGGTTATCTTGGACCTTATCTACGGATTTCTTGACCCCCGGATCAAGGTGGGAGGGAAACAGTAATGAAATGGATTGATATTAAAGCAGGGTTTAAAGATTTTTGGAATGAATTCAAGAATGTTAAATTTGGTTTATTCGGTTTAATTTTGTTATTTATATTTATCCTTGCTGTTTTTTTAAATCCTTACATTGTACCTTTCCCTGAAGCGAGTAGTCGTTGGCGAGATATTACTTATTGGGAAGATAATCCCGTCAGTGCTCCACCAGTATGGGTCAACTGGTTTTCTTCTACCAAAAGAGCCCCTTCTTTAATTATAAGAGAACATACTTTTTCAGAAGAGAAAATGAGGAAAATGAAATTGACCAGAACCATTTTTGAGTACGAATATTCCTATGACCTACCACCTCTGGATGTTATATTTCATGGTTATGCTAAGGGTTCACCAGTAATTATGTTAAACATAGAAAGGCCTGATGGTCGGATTGTTGAACTGGTTAGGAGACCGATATCTAAAAGTGATGGGAAGATAGTCAGGATATCAATTGCCAAAGATACAAGAATTGAATCCTATAATTTTGGCGCTAAATATGAAAGTCCTGAACAAAATCGAATTATACGAGAAATGGTTAAACCAACCAGTATTTTATTTTCCGAAGCAAAAGAGGGAATACTGGTTCATCCCACCCCACTTAAAGGAGCTTATAAAATAATTGCAGAGATTATCTTGCCCAGCGAGACTGATGTAGTGGAAGATGTGTACCTATCTCTTTCGGGAAGCGTTTCAGGTTGGCTCGGTACAGATAATTCCAAGAGAGATATATGGAGTGGGGTCGTAGCTGGTGTGAAATGGGCTTTGCTTATTGGATTATTAACTGCTTTTACTGCAGTCTCTATCGGAGTAATTTATGGAGTGATGAGTGCTTATCTAGGCGGATGGAGGGACTCTTTAATGCAAAGAATCTTTGAACTTTTTGTGGGCATTCCTTTACTTCCGGTATTAATAGTAATGAGTGCGATATTTAAACCCAGTATCTGGATACTGATTATAATGATGAGTTGTTTTTTCTGGGTAGGGCCGGTAAAAACTGTACGGAGCATGGGGCTACAAATTAAAGAAGAGACCTATATTGAGGCTGCTCGTGCTCTGGGATCTTCCAGCAGCAGAATAATATTTAAACATATGGTGCCTCTACTTATCCCTTATTCTTTTGCCTCAATGGCCCTTTATGTCCCTAGTGCCATTGTGTATGAAGCATCTATTAGTCTGTTGGGGTTAGGTGATTCGACGATAGTAACCTGGGGGCAGATACTCCATGATGCCCTAACTGGCGGAGCAGTAATAAATGGTCTATGGTGGTGGGTTATCCCCCCTGGATTATTTATTGCTTTGATGGGTATGACTTTTGCATTTATCGGCTTTGCTATGGATAAAATTTTACATCCAAAATTAAGGACGAGGTAAAAATGGCAGATACAAATGATATTTTGAAGGTAGAAAACCTAAAGATTAATTTTTTTACTCGTAAAGGGAAAGTCTATGCGGTTGATGATGTTTCATTTAGCTTGAAAAAGGGAGAAACCCTTGGTTTGGTTGGAGAGTCAGGATGTGGTAAAACAACTACTGTTTTAGGGTTGATGAAGATGATTCCTCCTCCAGGTAAAATCACTGGTGGTAGGATTTTAATAAAAGGGGAAGATATTATTCCCTTATCTGAAGATGAAATGAGAGAAAAGATACGATGGGAAAAAATTTCTATGGTCTTTCAGGGAGCGATGAATTGCCTTACCCCAGTATATACTATTGGTAAGCAGATGATGGAAACTGTACAAGAACATAAAGAGATGGAGTATTTACAGGCAAAAAAGAGGATAATAAATTATTTAAATTTAGTAGGCCTTCCTGAGGATATAATTCGCAGATACCCTCATGAACTGTCTGGAGGTATGAAACAAAGGGTAGTTATTGCCACAGCCCTCTTTTTAGAACCAGAAATTGTAATCTGTGATGAACCCACCACTGCCTTAGATGTAGTGGTTCAGGCGCAGATTATAAATCTTATAAAGAGATTAAAGAAAAAATTAGGTTTGTCGGTGATTTTTATTACTCATGACCTGGCTACAGAAGCAGAAGTTGCTGACCGCTTATTAGTAATGTATGCTGGTAAGTTGGTAGAAATCGGAACAAATGAACAGATTTACGGTAAAAGAGGGCCAATTCATCCTTATACCGAAAAACTACTTAAAGCTACTCCCCGACTCCACGAAAAAGTTGAGGAACTTTCTTTTATCCCCGGCACCCCCCCTGATTTGGTTGATCCCCCTTCAGGGTGCAGATTTCATCCACGTTGTTTAGAGGTAATGGAAAAGTGTAAAAAAGACATACCTTCCTTAATTGAAGTAGAGCCCGGACACTGGATAGCTTGTTGGAGGAATACCAATGATTAGCGAACCCATATTAAAAGTTGAAAATCTTAAAGAGTGGTTTCCAGTGAGACGCACTATAGCCCAAATCTTAAAAGGGGAACGAACCTGGATAAAAGCTGTTGATGGTATCACTTTTAGTATAAACCAAGGAGAAATCTTTGGCCTAGTGGGTGAATCGGGATGTGGGAAGACTACTACTGGAAAATTAATTATGAAGCTTTTAGAACCTAGTGAGGGAAAGATAATATTTAAAGGGAAAGATGTCACCCATCTTGAGGCTGACAAACTTAAAGAATACCGAAGGAATGTTCAGATGGTTTTTCAGGATCCCTATGCTTCTATAAATCCGAGATTTCGAGCCCAAGATGTCCTTGAAGAACCATTAATTATCCATCAAATGGGTGAAACCAGAGCAGAAAGAGAAAAAATTATTCGTCGTGCTTTGGAGGAAGTAAGGCTTATCCCTCCTGAGGAATTTATGGAGCGTTTCCCTCATATGTTAAGTGGGGGACAACGTCAAAGAGTGGCAACTGCAAGGACTCTAGTCTTGTCTCCGAGTATGATAGTAGCTGATGAACCGGTTTCTATGATTGATCTTTCTACCAGGGCAGAGATACTTCATATGATGAAGACTGTGCAAAGAGAATTAGGACTGACTTATCTCTATGTAACCCATGACCTTTCTACAGCGCGTTATTTTACGGATCGAATAGCAGTTATGTATTTAGGGAAGATTGTAGAGATGGGAGGAGCAGATGAAATTATTGATAATGCTTTTCATCCTTATACTAAAGCCTTAATTGCTGCTGTTTGTGAACCTATTCCTGGTAAGTCTAATACTATCAAAGAAGTTCCTATTAAAGGAGAAATACCTTCAGCTGCTAATATCCCTTCAGGCTGTAGATTCCATCCCCGATGTCTTTATGTTAAACCTCAATGCCAAGAAGATGAACCTATTTTAAAAGAAATAGATTTAGGGCATCAAGTTGCCTGTCATTTAATTAGTTAGGAGATGATGTTTTGTATGAAAGAGATATTAAAAAATATTTTAGATTGGTTAGAACCAAAGGTAAACTATGCCGATTTGAGATTTGTTCAAACTGAAGAGGAGAACATCGAAGTAGAAGATGGTATATTGTCTTCCTATAATGTTTTAACTAATCGAGGAGTAGGAATGCGGGTATTGGCTGATGGTGCCTGGGGGTTTGCTGCTTCTAATAATTTAGACAAAATATCTTTACTAAAAACAGCTGCTAAGGCTTTAGACATTGCCCGAGCCTCTGCCCTTAGTAAAAAAGAAGACATTAAACTAGCTCCTGAGGATAAACATATTGATACTTATACTACTCCCATAATCAAAGATCCCTTTCAGGTTAGTCCTGCAGAAAAGATAGACCTTTTAGCAAAATCTACTAAAGTTATGTTAAAAGATAAAGTGAAGAAAAGTGAAGGCTCACTTAGTTTTTATAAGACCCATAAAATATTTATGTCTACCGAAGGTTCTGAAGTCGAGCAGACTATATTCGAATCTGGAGGGGGGATTGTAGCTTATGCTATTGGCGAAGGGGATTTTCAAAAACGCTCTTATCCTTCCAGTTTTGGAGGAGATTATGCTACTCGAGGCTATGAATTTATCGAGGAGATGAATCTATTAGAAAATGCTCCAAGAGTTGCAGAAGAAGCTAATCAATTGTTAACTGCTCTACCTGCTCCTATTGGTACAATGGATATTGTTTTAGGAGGCTCTCAACTTGCCCTCCAGGTTCATGAATCCTGTGGGCATCCGGTAGAGTTAGACCGGGTTTTAGGGAAGGAAATTAGCTATGCGGGAGGAAGTTTCTTAACCCTGGACAAATTAAATAATTTCACTTATGGGAGTCCAGAGGTGACCATAGTGGCTGATGCAACTGTTCCAGGAGGATTAGGAACTTTTGGTTATGATGACGAAGGTGTTCCTGCCTCTAAAACTTATCTAGTAAAAAGAGGAAAGTTTGTGGGTTATTTAACATCGAGGGAAGATGCCTTCAAATTGGGACTTACAAGTAATGGTGCTGCCCGGGCACAAAGTTGGAATAGAATACCCCTGGTTAGAATGACTAATATTAACTTGTTACCCGGTAACTTAGAGCTGGATGAGCTTATAGGAGATATAAAGGAAGGTTTATATTTAGATTATAATAAGAGTTGGAGTATAGATGACAAGAGGATAAATTTCCAATTTGGTACGGAGATTGCTTGGGAAATAAAAAATGGCAAGTTAGGGAGAATTTATAAAAATGCAGTCTATCAAGGTATAACTCCAGAATTTTGGAGATCTTGTGATGGAATAAGCTCTGAAAAATATTGGCATATCTGGGGGGTACCAAATTGTGGCAAAGGGCAGCCGAGTCAAACGATGCATGTGGCACATGGCACATCCCCGGCAAGATTCAGAAAGGTAAAGGTAGGTGCTTCCAAATGATAGATATAGATTCCGGGAAAGAACTTGTTAATAAGGTTAAGAATATTCTTAAGAAAAATTATGATTTCGAAATAATTACTTCAGGGTATAAAAGTGAACTTACCAGATTTGCAGAATCTTACATCCACCAAAATGTAGCAGAAACAAATCTGAGTTTAACTGTAAAGGTAATATATGAAGATAGAATTGGCTCAGTACAGATGAATAGTCTCGATGAGTCCACTATTTCAAAAAATATAGAAAAGGCAATCGAAATAGCTAAAATTGCCCCTAAATTAGATTACCATTACCGTCTGGTGACACCTCAAAGTTATAGTATAAAAAGTAAATATTCTGAAAAGACAGCGAATTTTACTCCTTTAAATAGAGCTCAATTAGTAAAACAACTAATAAAAGAAGTAAATCATAGAGGGTATGAGGCAGCGGGAGCTTTTAGAACAGAAGAATCTACCTTTCTGGTAGCAAATTCAGAAGGGGTGTTTGCCTTTGATAGGGGTACTAAGGCAGATTTTAATTGTGTTATCACCAGAGATAACTCTACAGCTCATACCTCATTTATAGATAGTGATATTAATAATTTTGATATAGATAAAATAATTGATGTGTTATTAGAGACTGCTTTAAAAAATGTAGAACAGATAGAAATTGAGCCGGGGATGTATACAGTTATCCTTTCTCCGGAAGCTGTTGCGGAAATATTAAACTATACTGGCTATACTGCTTTTAACGGTAAGTTAATTATGGAAGGCAAGAGTTTCGTCTGCCATAATCAAGACAAAAATATTTTTCCAGAAAATATAACTGTTGCTGATGATCCTTTGGATAGATTCACTATGCCTATACCTTTTGATCTGGTGGGTTATCCTCGGAGAAAGATATATCTTGTAAAAGATGGGGTAGTTAAAGACGGAGTTTATGACTATCTTACTGCATTGAAATATAATAAAAAATGCACCGGAAATACCCTTTCGCCAGAATATGCTTCTTTTGGAGCCCTCCCCTTTAATCTGGTGATGGAAGAAGGAGAGAATTCTGTTGAAGAGATGATCTCATGTACCAAAAAGGGTATCTATATTTCCCGATTGCATTATGTTAATATACTTAATCCTATGAGTATTCAATTAACCGGGATGACCCGTGATGGCACTTTCTTAATAGAAGATGGTAAGATAGGCAGGGCAATAAAGAATATGAGATTTAATACCAGTGTAATAGATATGTTAAAGGGAGTAGATATGATTTCTACAGAGAGACAGACAAAGGAAGGGTTTGTTGGCCCAACAGTTGCCCCCTATCTCAGAACCAATAATTTTACTTTTTCTAGCAAAACAAGTTTTTAAAAAATGGAACAGAGGACTGTTTTCTGTTTCATTTTTAGGAGGTAGAAATGGATAAAATTAAGGTATTAAAAGAATTGGTAGATACTTTCGGGATAAGTGGCTTTGAGGAACCAATAAGAGAAAAGATCAAAGAATTATTCCCTCAAGTAAAATTTAAAGAAGATGAAGTAGGCAACCTTTCCACTACAGTAGGAAGTGGAGGAAAAAGAATTGCCTTTATGGCTCATATGGATGAGCTTGGATTTTTAATTAATTATGTTGAGAATAATGGCTATCTGAGATTTAAGCCGATAGGTGGTTGGGATGTCAGAGGGGTCTATAATCGGGTAGCGGAAATATTAACTGACCAGGGGATGGTTCAGGGTATAATTGGGCTTAAACCACCACATCTATCTAAGAAAGAAGAATTTGAGAAAGTATTAAATTGGGATGAACTATATATAGATATAGGGGTAGAAAGTGATCAGGAAGCGACTGAAAGAGGGATTATCCCTATTTTGCCAGCCAGATTAAAGAAGGATTTTACCATTCTTGGTGAAAAATATGTAGTTACCCGAGCTCTTGATGATAGAGTAGGATGCACACTAAATCTTCTTCTTTTAGAGGAATTTCTCCATAATTCTCCCCAAAATACTGTGACCTTAGTCTGGACTATACAGGAAGAGACCGGATTACGAGGGGCTCAAGCTTTTTCTGCTCGAAATTCTTTCGATGAAATTTATACTTTAGATACTGTTTCTGCAGGTAATCTCCCCTGGGGGGACTTTCATCAGAGTCCTGCTCGTACTGGGGGAGGCCCGGTAATTAGATTGGCAGATAGAAAAGGAGTATCTTCCTTAAAACTCAGGAATTTTGTAAAAGAAATTGCTCAAAAAAATAAAATAAAAGTTCAGGAGATTGTAACCGGAGGAAGTACTGATGCCGCGGCCGCTTTTGAAGCGGGATTAAATTCACTCCCAATATGCATTCCGGTAAAATATACCCACAGTCAGGTAGAAATGATGAGTATTGAAGATTACCACAATACTCTAAAATTACTTCTTTTAATCAGTATAGGGTAAAATAAAAAGCGAAAATTTGTGAAACTTTATCTCCTGACAATCTTGCATTTTCTTTACTAACGACTAATTTATCTAACTGAAGCTATAAAAATATTCCCGATAGCCAGGAGATCATCTTTCTTTGGTTTTCTTCCCTGGGATACATTTTCAAAGATAGCTCTTCCTAAGGCAGCAACCAAAGAATATAAAAACAGGTCTCCGCTTACTCTTTTACCAGAAGATAAAATGACTTCTCCAAACAGGTCGCCTGCTTCTTTCTGTTTTTTTCGTAATCTTTTAAAAAGCTCATTTATTTTCTTCTTGCTTTCTTCCTTTTGCATAAAATCATAACCGATTCTTTCCATAACAATGAAAATTTTAGTATTCTCTTCCAAAAGATTTATATAAAAATCTATCATCATCTTAACCCGTTTTTTAATGTCATCTGTTGCAAAAATTATTTCGTTAATTTTTTCAAAAATCTTTTTTACATTTACTTCCATAAGTTCGGAAGCTAAATCTATTTTAGAAGGAAAATAATAATAGATAGTAGATTTTTTTACTCCCGAAAGGTGGGCAATATCATCCATAGTAGCTTCATAAAAACTCTTTTTAAAAAAAATTTCCCTCGCAGCTTCTAATATATTTTCTTTTTTATTAATATTTTCGTCCATTAAAAAGACCACTCTCCCATCAAGTATAGTCCCTCTGCACTCCTCAACTGTCCCAGCTTTGAAGTTTGGTCACCAGAAACAGAAACATAAGAAAGAGTAATTGAAAAATTATCGGTAAAATCATAACTGGCACCAATAGAATTTATCATACTTCTGTCTTGAAGGCTGATTATGCCTAAATAATTAGGAGTAAATTTACTATCTTCGAAGTCTTTTCTGGCATTTAAAGAAATATAAGGAGAACATTGATCTCCTTCTTCGAAGGCAAAGCCCCAGATAAAGCCTATATTTAAATAAAGGTCAAAAGAGGTAGTATAATCTGCGCCGATTACTGCTTTTAGATAGGAATCTTTTAGCATATCTTCACCTTGAACTTGCCAGGTTTGGGGGATTATATAAGCTAAATCTCCTCTTAGAGTAGCTCCTTCAATACCAGGAAAATCTCCCTGGAATTCAAGACCAAGAACATCTTTCTTGGGATATCCTAATCCTAAATCCAGAGACATTCCGGAAGGTTCTGGAACAACTTGTATGCTTTCGGGATAAGCATTTAAATAATAACCATTATAGTAACTGATAGCGGCATCAAATGAAGTAAAACTTCTTCCTAATTTTATTCCCCAAACTGGGTTTTCCGGAGTGTTATGAGTTATATTAATTGAGCTTATTTCTATTCCTTGAGCCTGGAATTGGGGGGTGAACATAGAAAGATACATTTGCTCTTCATATTTTTCTGGCATATAAGAAGGGACAAAAGAAGGCAGTACTATTGCCTGTAAATAAGTAATATCATTAAAATAGTAAGTTATATCAGAAGCTAATACTCCGTTTTTCTGGGGTATAGTAGTAAAAGACATTCTGGGAGGTAGGGGATTAAAATTATCTAAAGGGCTGAGTATATCTGCTGAACCCCAATTTACAATTAATTTACCTGCCCTGATATCGACTTGGGGAATGAGATCATAAGCACCTAAGTAAATTTCTTTAGGTATTATTGTAAAGGGCATGAAAGATCTATCACTATATTTGAGTACCAAGTCTCCTTCAGCAAAAACTTCATCAGTAAAACTATGAATGTAGTTAAGATCTAAATTTAGAGTATTACTTAATTTTTGTTCACTAAGGCTGTATTGACCAGAATAAGTCAAACTTCCAGAGAAATCTCCGGCATTAGCAGAAGCTGAAAATAACAAAATAATAAATATTACCAAAAAAATATTTTTTTTCATAATTATGTTTTTCTCCTTTATTATAAGTTATTTGGTTATTTGGTTATCTAGTTAACTGGTTTGATATTAATTCTTCAACTAATTAACCAGATAACTAGATAACCAACTAACTAATCCCTAACGCAATACGCTCTACGTTATTTTTCTTCACTAAATACTATTCACTAACGACTATTTTAAAGTGTCGGCTTCTTCAATGTCCTGATACTAAAGAAACCAGATGATAATTCTATATTATATTCTATTTCTTTAATAACAATTTTTGTTTTCTTGTTTTTTTCTATATCAGTAAACTCTATCTCCAGGGGGGTGATCTTTCCATTTTCATCAATGCGTATCTTATTAATTTCCAAAGTTTTAGTAAGATTTTCGTTCGTATTATAAAATTCAACTTTTTTAGCATAAAATTTTTCTTTATCTATATGGAGAATAATCTTTTTATAAGAAACATCTTCTCCACTTGGCATAATCTTTACAATATATTCACTATCTGTCTCTTCAAGTAGTTTTTTTTCATAATCTTTGTCCTTATAATCCATACTCATATCTTCATAAGAAAGGCCTGTACCCATAAATTCTTCTTGTTTGGAAGAGCCAGCAATTCTCCTGGGTTTATCATAGGCAGGCATATACAAATAGATTTTTTCTCCGTCATCAATGTTCAGAAGAGTTACACCTTTTACCGATTTAGGAGAGAGAAATCTCATAAGAGTACTGGTCTTTTCATCTTCTCCTTTTCGAGAGAACATTATCATCTCTCTTACTTCTTCTTTACCTTTCTGGTCAATTAAAATCATTTCGGAAATAGTTTTCTGAGTAGTAAAATCAGGCGCTTTCTCTTCCATCTTATCCATAATTTCATCCACTGTTATAGCAGATACTATAACATTTATAGAAAGTAATAAGACAAATATCGTGAAAATAAAAATTTTAAATCTTAATTTCATTTCTTTTTTCCCTCCTTTTTAAGTTTTATATTATTTAATAGAATAGGCAATAAAGTTAAAGTATAGATTACGCTTAGAAGCATCACACTTCCAATAAGTTTACCAAACATTGCTATCATACCAATATCTGAAAAGGCAAGCACAAAAACTCCTGCCGCAACCGAGAGAGAATTAAATATAATTGCTCGACCAGTTCCCGTTAAAGCAATTTTCATAGCTTCAATTTTCGTTCTTCTTTTCAACTCATTTTTATAGCGAGAAATATAATGGATGGTATAATCAATTCCTGCCCCTATAGCAATGCTGGCAACCATTATAGTGCCTATATTTAAATCAATATTGAAAAAACCCATCGTCCCAAAGGCTGTAATCACGGTTAGAGCAATAGGTATCATAGCAATAAGTCCCAAAGTAGGAGAGCTAAATTGAAGCATAAGCATGACACATACAGTAAAAAAGGCGACAATTAAACTCTTTATCTGCCCTTTGAATAGACTATCGTTTATTCTATCGCTAATTACCGGGATTCCGGTGAGCTGAAAAGAGACTTCTATATTTCCCTTATCATCTGGGATGTAAACTTCCTTATCCAGCAGATACCATAAAATGTCCTTATCCTCATCATTTAATCTTTCTCCTACAAGTTTCTCTGTTTCAATCTGGGCAAACCTTATTTTTTCTCTATCTTGAATAATTTTCTTAGAATCTTCTAATACTTCTTGAAGATAGATAGCATCATCCTCTGGTAATTTTATCTTTTCCATCAATTCTTTTATTAATTCATCTTGAGATTTTTTCTCCGTTATATAGACTGTAAGTATGGGGGCTAAATCTGAACTATCTATTCCTAAATCTTCAATCTCCAGAGAAGATATGGCTAAAATTTCATTTACAAACTCCTCAGTATCTTTTTCAAATTCAAAGCTGGGGGTGCCAGCAATCTTTATAAGTTCCTTCCTTAATTCGTCTTTGTTTTTTATCTCTATGCCTTTTGTCTCTAAAGAAGAAATAACTTCATCAACCAGATAGGAATAATATTGTGGTTTAAAATCTTCATTTATTTCCGAAAACTCTAATTTCTTAACTTTTTTAGGAATATTATCAATAAATTTTTCCATTTGATCTATTGCCAGTTCAAGGGCATTAGAGGTCATCTCCTGAGTTCTAATTTGCAACAAAGTGTCTTCATTATTATCACCAAGCATATTAGTGATATATTCATTATCTCCAGCAAAGAACCATAAATTATCAATTTTTTCTTCCTTTGCAGGTACTATTTTTTTGTTTTCCATAGCATCATTAAGCTGAATTAAAAAATCAGTAATTGATGATGGTTCTCCCAGGGCAGAAAGCTGTTTCGAATAATCCCCTATTTTCTTTATTTGTCTTAATACATAAGGATTTTTTACATTATTCGATTTAATATAAACATATAGAAAATCTGTTCCACCAAATTTTTCATTAAAATAATTCATAGTTTCTATTATCTTACTTTCCTTGCCTAACCTTGATTCTATTGATGATTCGGTTTTGACCCTTGTACCAAATGCCATAGAAATTGCTACTATTATTAATACAGAAATTAAAATCACTTTCTTCTCTTTCAATATTAACTGGGCAGTTAATCTTAAAACTCTGGTGATGATGTCATTAGCTTTATGAGAAAATTTCTTAGGAACTTTAGCTGGTGGGAAAAGAGTAAAAAAAGATCCCAATAAAAAAGTTGCAAGTATAAAAGCAAAAAATATTCCCATAGTCGAGAAAAATCCAAATTCTGTCATAGGCCTTATAATGGCGGCACTAAGGGATAGAAATCCTGCCATAGTAGTAAGTGCACTCATAAGTATGGGAGTGAATATATCCTTAATGGTCATGTTAACTGCTTGGAGAGGTTCAAAATTGTATCTTTCTTCATAATATCTGCTTATAAAGTGTATACCATAGGCTGTGGCTAAAGATATCATTAATACTGGTATAGCAGAAATCATCATGGTAACACTTTTGCCGGTTGAGGCAACAAACCCTAAGACCCACAAAGATGACAAGAAGGCAACGATAAGTGGTAAAAATACACCACGAAGACTCCTGAAACAGAAATAGAGAATTAAGAGCACTACAATAGCAGCAATAATACCTAGACGCATTGTCTTCCAGGAACTTTTGGAAATTTCTGCGGTTATAAGAGGCATTCCAAAGTAATATACCTGTAGGGCTTCACCTTTCAAGGGTTCTATTATGTTTTCTAATTCAATTTTCAATTCTTCTCCCTCTATTTCGGGTACTGTTTCTATCATTATTAGAACAACATTTCCATCTTCTGATATAAATTTTCCTTTGACTAAATTATCATTTAAGAGAGAATCCTTAAGTTCTTTAGCCTCCTTATCATTTTTGGGGAATACTTCCACTAAATCTTTTACCTCAAGACCCACATCGGTAGTAATAATTTTGGGCATATTTAAAAAAGAATTTACTGATTTAACAAAAGGTGCCTTTTCTAATTTTTCGGTAATGTTTTTAATTCTTTCCAGGTTTTCTAAAGTGAAAAGGTCTTCGTATTCCAGCGATATCATTGACATATGTACTTGCGACCCACCAAATTTTTCGATTACTTCACTATAAAACTTTATGTCCGGGTCATCTTCAGAGATATATTTGGTAACATCATCCTCAATTTTAAGATTTTTTATTTGTGCACCCGCAAAGATAGTAATAAGAATTAAGACAATAAATATAGGTCGAGCATATTTAGTAATTAAGTCGGCAAGTTTTTGCATCATATACTTCTAGCCCCTCCCAGTTTTAATAGTCAATTTTCATTATAACTGACTGGTCAGTCGAAAGTCAAGAAAAAAAATAAAATGACAAAACACGAAGTGTCATTGCGAAGAGCAAAGTAAGCCTGCCCCTGCGAAAACAGGGGAAGCAATCTCAAGAAATATAACGTACTTTATTTAACAAAGCACTATCTAGCTAGATAATTTTTTGCTTATCACTTATCACTCATTACTTATTACTGTGTTTTAAAGCTGTTAGCTAAAAGTTAAAAGTGGACTATTTAAAAGTTAAAACTGGACTAAATTAAGGTCAGAATTTTTAACTTTTTGACTACCTAAAAGTTCACCTTC
>LDZU01006172.1_pt1 | contig 45711 bp, 44 predicted proteins | sample 615531 | NCBI WGS metagenome assembly LDZU01 (sample SAMN03408293, study PRJNA278302) | terrestrial metagenome | isolation source: oil reservoir sample SB2 | place: USA: Alaska, North Slope, Schrader Bluff formation | collected 2011-09 | reverse complement strand
TCACGCCCACGCTTTTTTGAGCGCCGATTCTTATACTATCACTTACTCTCACACCAGTCAAGTTACAGATAACTACATCATTTCATACAGATGTGTGAATTCATCAGTGCTATTAGTCTTGAGATCATTTATTCAAAGCAAATAGCTCGTTTTTCACATCTTCTTCGGAACGATTTTCGAGAATCGCAATGCGCGAGTGAATCGGTGGATGAGTACTGAAAAGATTCGAAATGAACGAGGTTCGGTTATTGATCTTCCTCTTCAAAGGGTCCGAAACAAATAGATGTGCCGTAGCTACTGAAGCATTTGTCATCTTCTCTGAACCGCTCCAGATCTTCCTCAAAGCACTCGATAGCCCGTAAGGATTCCTTGTCAGCTCAACTGCTCTGGAATCCGCGAAGTACTCCCTCGTTCGTGAAACCGCCAGAAGTGTCAACCTTCCGACAAAAGAGAAAAGCGTTCCAAGTGCAGCAACGGCAGCCAAAAAAACTATTATTGCCAGGGCAGACTTATCACCACCCTTACTACCCTTACTACTTCTTCTTCGACCTGCAACGCTGCGATAAGCGCCAAATCGGAGGTAAGAGAACAAACCTCTCAAAGCAAAGATCTTCAAAATGACCACAGCACCCAGAAGTGAAGAAATCACTGTCATAAGCAATACATCCCTGTTTATGATATGGCTGAGTTCATGGGCAATAACCCCGGATGTCTCCTCTCGATTCAATGTCTTCAGAAGACCTGTAGTAACACAGACAACAGAGTTCTCCCGATTGGATCCTGTGGCAAAGGCGTTCAAGACCTTGTCGTTGTCAATTACGTACACTTCAGGTGGCACAGCCATCCCTGAAGCGATTGCAAGTTCGTCAACTATGTTTTTCAACTGCTTCTCATCGAAATCTTCTGCGTTCAAAGGCCGTGCCTGCAAAGACCGCAGTACAACCTGCTTTCCTCTCTTCAGAGAAATCAAAACCTGTATCAGTGCCACAACCAGAAGAACGATGGTGAAAATCGGAAAAAGCGCAAATACAATATCAATGATTAACCCGAACAAGGCCATGATCAGAAGGAAGATGAACATGAGAAAGAAAGTCTTTCTAACATTCTTCTCTTCCTCTGCATGAAAATCAACTGTGAAACCCATGGCAACTTAAAACGACAGATCGACTTTCGGGGCTTCGCGCTGTGATGCTTCGACGATTTCAAAGAGCGGCACGGAATCAAATTTCCCGCCAAACATCCCCGTGACGACATTGTTGGGAAAGACCTCGATCTTGGTGTTGAAACGCGTTGCGGTATCATTGTAGAATTGTCTCGCGTAGGAGATCTTATTCTCCGTAGTTGTCAGCTCTTCCATGAGCTGTTGCACGTTCTGGTTCGCCTTCAGGTCAGGGTAGTTTTCAACTACTGCGAGCAACCTCCCCAAACCCCCTCCAAGTTCCTGTTCAGCTTGAATTCTTTCGTCCATACCCTTCGCGGATACTGCGGCGGCACGTGCTTTGATAACTTTGTCGAGTGTCTCTTGTTCGAACTTCATGTAACCCTTGACAGCGGATACGAGGTTGGGAACCAGATCATGTCTTCGCTTCAACTGCACATCTATCTGTGCCCATGCATTGTCAACCCTTTTCCTGATTCTCACAAGCGCATTGTAGACTGAAATAAGCCATAACAGTAAGATAACAACAACCGCTATTATTACCCAAAGAATCCACATACCAAATCACCTCCAAATCTTAATTCATTATACTATGAAAGCCATGGCAGAACACGTGTCCTGCCCACTCTCAACGAGTCTGAGCTTCTGGAAGTGTTTGTTGCAGACTTCTGGTGTTACATGCGCTACGAATCTCTTCGATCTATATTTTTGACACAAGTGAACTTATGTCATCGATAACGAGGTAATCATGATCTTCGGGCACCATCGCACTGGTGGTTTCACCCGAAAGGACCAGAATACTCTCGACACCCGCTTTTCTCGCACATTCCATATCAGTGTATATCCTGTCACCAATCATCACTGTTTCTTCTTCACGAACTCCATAGTCCTTCATAAGCATTTTAAGGATTTCAGGGTTTGGCTTTCCAACGATATGGTCGGCTCTTCGTCCTGTCGAAGCCTTTATCAGCTCCATGAAACTCCCGACGTCAGGTATAGGACCATCTTCGGTTGGGCAGTTGATGTCCGGGTGCGACGCTATGTAAGTGACACCGTCTCTCACGAGACCGCAGAAACGTGTTAGCTTATCAAAGTCTATGGTTTTATCATAAGTGATAACCGCAACATTCGGATCATCTTCACTCAGGCACACGCCTGCATCTTCAAACATTACCCTCACAGATGGTACTGCCAGCAGAAAAACCCTTGACCCCGGGTAATTACTCTTCAAGAAGGAAATTGTTGCTTCACCGGAAGTGTAGACTTCAAAGTGTTTTCTCTTAACTCCCAATCGTACGAGCTTGTCAGTGTAATACTGTGGCGTCTCCGAGGAGTTGTTGGTAAGAAACACCAGATGTTTACCCCTGGCATGCAGCATTCGTGAAACCTCAAGCGCTCCAAGCAGGAGTCTGTGACCAAGATAAAAAGTCCCATCCATGTCCATTACAAAGAGCTTCTTCTCATTGAGATTCATTCTGTCCTCCGCGCATGCAGTATAATCTACACAGTGAGAAGTGCATACCAAACAGATTATACCCCTGACTGACAGACACTGAAAGGCTGAACAGTTTGTGAGAAATGTCCTTCTGATTCTTGTGCTTTTTCTGATTGGGCTCATCTCGTATTCTTTTCTCCTTGAGCCGTATTCTTTACATGTGACATCCATTGATCTTAGAAGCGGTAAGGACATCCGTATCGTGTTTTTCTCTGACCTTCACATGAGAAGCATGTTCTGGTATCACAGAATCCTGATAGGCAGGATTGAAGATCTCGACCCCGACTTCATTCTATTTGGAGGCGATGTGGGAAAACCCGGTCTTGCGTACGAAGATCTGGAGCTCTTCTTCACAGAGCTGGCAAGTATCGCTCCAGTCTATGCTGTAATGGGAAACTGGGATTACAACATAAGGTCGAGGCTGAACGACATATACCATGACTCAGGCGTTACGCTTTTAGACGGGGAAACAGCAATCCTGAACAAAGACGGAAACTCGGTAAAGCTTGTAGGAATGCCTTTGAACCGGAAGTTCTGGATAGATGACAGTGATAATGATGTGATTGTTATGCAGCATTATGCTCATGCAAGCGGTCGTTATTCAGGTCCGTTACCGATCATTTACCTTGCTGGCCATACTCACGGCACACAGTTCTATATCCCATATATTTCGGAGTGGCTATTTGGTGAGAGACTTGGATTCGTCAAAGGACTTTACAATAAAGACGATGGCTCGATGATCTATGTGACCAATGGTATTGGTGCCTGGTTAAACTTCAGGTTCATGGCTCCGCCAGAGATTGTTCTGATAGAGCTGTGATTGCTTTCCAGGGCTATTGTAGAAGATTCTCTGTTTCATAATCCCTGTTGATTGATCGAAAAGGATGCTGTATAATTATGTCATATATACCCCCCGAGGGTATAAGGAGGGAGAATGATGACTGATAAAGTGGTTGTGTATACTAGTCCGTCTTGTTCCTGGTGTAGAAAACTAAAATCGTATCTCAAAGCTGCAAACGTTAGCTTCAAGGAAGTGGACGTTAGCAAGGACCCGTCAAAAGCTGAAGAACTCTACAGAAAGAGCGGACAGATGGGAGTACCGGTTACACTTGTAGGAAGCAACGTTATTGTTGGATTTGACAAACAGAAGATAGACAGCCTGCTGGGTATACACTAGAGCATACCGGTACAAGACTATGCAAAGGGCCACTGGTTGGCCCTCTTTGTTTTTCTTCTCAAAGATGCTATTCTGATGATGATTAGCGAAATGGGGGGATTACACGTGACCAGAAAATCTATACACGCTCTTGCTCCCGGCAGGATAAACATAATAGGCGAGCATACTGACTACAATGATGGTTATGTACTTCCGGTAACAGTCGACAGATATGTTCAGGCAACCGTAAGTGAAAGACAGGGTAGTTCCATAAGAGTCTTCTCCGAAGAAGAGGGGACTTGTGAGTTTGATTCTCAAACGATTTCTCGCTCGAACAACTGGTGTGATTACGTAAAGGGCATTTGCTGGGTTCTGAAAGAAGAGAAGGCTGTTCTTCTTCCTGGTATGGAAGTCAGGATCATCTCAACAGTGCCTCAAGGATCAGGGTTATCGAGCTCCGCTGCGCTGGAAGTTGCTGTGCTGATTGCAATGGATGAGCTCTTGAAGCTTGGACTGAGTGAGGAAGAGAAGTACATTCTTGCCAGGCGAGCTGAGAATGATTTCGTTGGAGTCAAGTGCGGTGTAATGGATCAATTTGCTGCAGTCATGGGGAAAGAGAGACATGCAATCTTTCTGGACACTCAGAGTATGCATCACGATTACGTGCCACTTGATCTCGGAGATTATGCTTTTATGGTGATTGATTCCGGTGTTCGTCACTCACTATCTTCAGGAGAATATAACAAGAGAAGGGAAGAAGCAAGCTTCGCCCTGAGAGAATTGGGAAAGACAAGTTACAGAGATCTGACAATCTCTGAACTGCTTTCAGCAAGGAAGAACTTGAAACCAGAGTACTACCGGCGTGCAATGCACATAATCACTGAAAATGAGAGAGTACTCGATTCAGTGAGATCTTTGAAATCCTCGAATTTCGAGAACCTTGGTCGCTTTTTGCTGCAATCTCATGAATCTCTGGCATACGATTATGAGGTATCCTGTGATGAAGTTGATTACATTGTCAGTCTACTCAGAGAAAAGCCTTCCGTTACGGGGTGCAGAATGATGGGTGGGGGATTTGGAGGTTCCGTGCTTGCTGTGTGTGAAACCGATGAAGTAGACGCTGTGAGTGAAGACATCAAGAACAATTACTACGAACGTTTCGGAATAACCGCACGGGTTTTTCTGGTCAGACCGGACGGAAAAGCAAGAATACTCGATTTACCTCTTCTGGTTGAAGGGAGAGAAAAACTATGAAGCAAATTCGATTGGGAATTGCAGGATGTGGTATAGCAACCAGAAAACTCCATCTACCTGCCCTGCGAGAATTGCAAGATCTGTTCTGCGTTACTGCCCTTTACAACCGTACGCAGACCAAAGCGGAAGCCCTGGCAGAGACTATCACATCATCCCCAAAGATCTATAACGATTTCGAGAAAATGCTGTATTCGGGAGAAATAGACGCTGTTGATATCTCTCTTGCACCGGAACTGAACTTTGAGTTTATATCAAAATCAATAGCTGCTGGAATTGATGTAATCTGTGAGAAGCCCATCAGCATAAACACTGCTGAAGGTAAGAAGATCGTAGAGCTCGCAGAAGGATCTGACAAAGTGGTCTATATCGCAGAGAATCTAAGGCATGCAGCTCGATTCAAAAGGGCTTCAGAAGTCCTTCAAAGCGGTGCTGTGGGCCAACCGTGTTTCGCCACCTGGCAGTCATGGGTCAATATGTCGCGCAGTAATGAGTATGTAAGCACACCCTGGAGAAAAGATCCGTCTCATGTCGGTGGTTATCTGTCCGATGGTGGAGTACATCATATAGCAGCAATAAGAACTCTTGTTGGCGACATAGACTCTGTTTCTGCATTTGCTCAGATGAGATCGGACTATCTAGGGGCAGAAGATACCATGGCCTGTATCATGACGACGAAGAGTTCATCACTTGTCTCTTATAGTGTCTCGTATGCTCTCCATCCCTGTGAAACGGTGGTGAAGGTCATCGGCCCGGATGGCTGCATCTTGATTGGTGACTCTGCAGTGACTGTGATGAAAGGTGAACACGAAGAATCCTACAGTGTTCCACCAGAGAATACCTACAAGAAGGAGTTTGCTGACTTCTACGAAACGCTCCTTGGGGCAAAGAATCTGCTCGGTAGTCCCCGCTCTGCGTTGAAGGATCTTGCTGTGATCGAAGCTTCATTGCTTTCTTCGAAAACAGGCAGGACCGTGCCCATTGATTCCCTTCTCTAGAGTGAAGAGGTGAGTTCGGTGAAGAGAAGTCGAGGATTCAATACAGAAGCGGTACACGCAGGAGAGAGTTCCAATCGTTTTGCTGACGCGGTGACCGTTCCAGTCTTCCAGACATCGAATTTCCTGATGAACGATGAGAAATACTCCTCTCCAGATAACGTCAACAACGTCTACACCAGGTTGGGTAATCCCACGATAGGCGCACTAGTAGAGAAGCTGAATGCTCTTTGCAACGCCTCGTTTGGTGTGTTCTTCTCTTCTGGCATGGGAGCGATTTCAGCAGTACTTGGGTCTTTTCTCAAGAAGGAAGACTCTATCCTGTTCTGCAGACCGATCTATGGAGGGACCAGTGCGCTGCTCGACGAGTTCCGCCACGCAGGAATTAGAATGGACTCGTTCACACCTTCGAGTATTGACAGGATTACTTCCCTGATCGATCACACAACCCGTATCATCTACACAGAAACATTGACCAATCCTTCCTCACAGCTTGTTGATATTGAGAAGATAGCAACAATTGCGGAATCACATAACATTTTGCTTGTTGTGGATAACACATTCCTTTCTCCGTATAACTTCACGGCACTTGACCATGGTGCACATATTGAGGTCCACAGTCTGAGTAAGTACATAAACGGTCACTCCGATGTCGTTGCAGGATATGCTTGCACAAACGATCAGGCTGTATACGAAAGAGTTAGATCGATGATGACAATGATCGGCTCAAATGGAAATCCTGCAGACGCCTTTCTGGTCATGAGAGGAGCAAAGACCCTTGGTTTACGTATGCAGGCTCACAACACAAACGGAGAAGTGATTGCACGATTTCTCTCATCCAGCCCGGTAATAAAGTGCGTTCAGCACCCTTCATTAGTGAAAGATCTGCCTGCATGCTACAGGAACTGTCCTGGTTACGGCGGGATGATCTACCTGGAATTCTTTAGAGAAGAAGATGCCATGAAGTTCATCAGGTCAGCGAAGTTACTTACTGAAGCTACCAGTCTCGGAGGAGTCGAATCTTTGGTGACCATGCCGTCTCTGACTTCCCATTCGTCATCTGCCAGAGATGATCTCACAGAAGCGGGGATTTCTTCTTCGGGCGTGAGACTTTCGCTGGGTGTAGAAGATTCTGAAGATCTTCTAAAGAGTATATCTGAAGTGCTTTCTGTTCTTTGACCGCCTGTGGAGGTGGTGCAGAATGGTCGCACTAGAAGTCCAATCCCTGGCAGGAAAGATCGGTGGATTCAACCTGGGACCAGTCAATCTGGAGATCCCCGAACGCAGTATCACAGGTATCCTGGGGCCTTCAGGGTGTGGCAAAACATTACTGCTAAGAATGATAGCGGGACTCCATGAACCCGTCAAAGGAAGGATATTGATCGAAGGTACGGATATGACTGATTCTCCTCCATCTGAAAGAAGGATCGCCTTTATCTTCCAGGATGAGGCTCTCTTCCCACATTTCAATACTTACAATAATGTTGCGTTTCCCTTGAAGATCAGGAAAGACCGACTGGTTGACGAAAAAGTAAGAAAGAAGGCGCACGAATTGGATGGGCTGTATGAGTATCTTGATCTCAGACCTTCTCAACTTCCTGCCGGAATAAGAAAACTAACTGCAATTGGAAGAGAGACTCTTCGTGAGTATAGCTTGATCCTTATGGACGAACCATTTGAGAGACTGGATAGGAAGATTCGTGGTGAGTTACGTGTGATGGTGAAGAAGCTCCTTCTGCATATTGGCAGGTCCGTACTCATAATCCTGAATGATCCCGAAGACGCCATGTCAATAACAGACAGGTTATATATTATGACCAGTGGAGCCTTCATAAGAAGCGGCACCCCCAGAGAAATCTACGATAATCCTGGTTCTGCTGAAACCCTTGAACTCATGTCACCTCATGGGACAAATACTCTTGGGGACATGGTCTTCCGACCCGAAGATGTTGAATTATCAGAAGTCGGAATTAAGGCTGTTTTGGTCCACTCGAGTCCTCTCGACGGAAAGAAAGTCCTTTGCAGTGCATTGATCGACAACAATCCTGTTATGCTGATTCTTCCAGCTGAAGCGGCTGAAAATAGAGAGATCACGTTGAAGGTCAGGAAATCGTACAGTTTTGGATCACGCAGTTCATAGAAAACAGCTAATCATTTCGTTATACCATTAACCTTAACTCGTAACTTACGAAGAGACTCACCCGAAGCAACTTGCTCAAATATTCAATCTGAGAAAATCTATCTGTAATGGAAAGGTCCTATAATATTTTTGAGTGCAACCCCTATCCCCCCTTGGATAGAAGCACTCGGGGACCTAACAGGTCCCCTTTTTTCTTCTGAGGAGTCTCGTTTCCTCTTTGGTCAATATGCGAATATCTCCGGGACCTGGAACAAGATCTATTGTGATCCCCCCAATCGCAGTCCTTGTTAGACTCAGCACTTGCTTTCCCAGAGATGAGAACATCTCCCTTACCTGCCGTTTGTGTCCCTCTTTAATGATGATCTCAACAAGAGAAGTATCATGAGTCTGTTCCAGGATTCTCACTTCTGCCGGGCCTGTCCTGAATCCATCTCTGAGAAGGATTCCCCTTCTGAGAAGATTGATCTCCTGTGCATGCAGTGCGCCTGCAATTCTCGCCAGATATGTCTTGCATACGGAAGAAGAAGGGTGTGCTATTTCATGTGCAAGCTGTCCGTCATTTGTCATTATCAGCAAGCCTTCGGTATCTCTGTCCAATCTGCCGACATGAAAAAGAGGCGTCTGGAAGTGTTCTCTAATTAGATCGCCAACTGTTGGTCTGTTTCTATCATCTGACATGGCTGTTATATAACCTGGTGGTTTGTTAATCGCCACAACAAGACGTTCATTACCGATTGGCAAGATCCGTTCACCTTCGATACACACTGTATCTCCGGCAGGTTCAATCTCCTGCCACGGGCTTCTCACTGTCTGGTTGTTGACTTTGACGAGCCCTTTCTTGATCATCTCTCCTGCCTTCCTCCTCGACAGGCTCGTGTTCAACTGCAGAAACCGCTGAAGTTTCATCTTCTTCACTTGCTTTCTCTGGAATCTCCAGCCCTTCGATGATTTCACCCAGATCGCTGAGCTGGAAAGTATCATAGAAACGTTGAGTCACCCTGTACATGAAAGGTCGTCCCGGCTGTTTCGATCGTCTCTTCCTCAACAGCCCCATTCTGGTGAGTTCCAGCAATTGAGCCTGGCAGGCCCTTCCTCTGATAAACTCTATGTCACTTCTGGTCGCGGGGCCCCTGACAGCCACAATTGCCAGAACCTCCATCTGTGAGTCTGTTATGTCGGCAACAGGTCGTTGGGAGACTTGCTTCACGTAATCTTCCAGTTCTCCGCGCGTGTAGAAGCGGAAACGACCATTCACATTCTTCAGGATTACCCCTCTATCCGATGAGTCCTTATACTCTTGCTCGAGTTCATCAACGAGTATCATGACCTGCCCGAGTTTCATTTCCAGAATTCTTGCAATCTTTGAAGGCTCAATACCATTTCTGGAAGCAAAAATGAGGGCTTCCACCGCGGCTTTCCTGGTCAGACTATGTGCGCTCATCATCTCACCTTCTTCATCACTGGTGACGGTTCAGTACTGACAAGCTCGTATCTGCCCAGCATAATCAACTCAAGGATGGCCAGAAAGGTGACTATTATATCCATCCTGTCACGGTCGCAGCATAAGAACTCCTGAATATCGAGCGTATCGTATTCTCTGGAGATCTCTTCCATTTTCTCTTCAACAGATAGCAACTCTGAAGTGATTGTGTATACACGGTTTCTGTCAACGGTCTCCCTGAGGACAGATTTGAATACATCAATGAGTTTATCAGGTATGTCCTCTGCTGATTTCTGCTTCGTGTTTGTTGACTCTGCTCTCGCATGTTGTTGTGAACGCGACTCATTCAGTCTGGTCTTGAATCTTCTGGTAAGCTCTCTGAGCACTTCATGTTCTTCTATCTCTTTATAAAGCTTGTTTTCTTCTTCGGATAACTCGCTAGCTGTCTTTTCATCAAGAACTGGCAATAGTGCTTTTGATTTCATCTGCATGAGCGTGGCTGCCATAAGAATGAAGTCGGAAGTGATTTCCATGTCGAGAGATTTCATCTTGCTCAGATAATCGAGAAACTCATCAGCAATAGTTGTGATCGGTATAGACCTGATATCGACTTCATGCTTTCTGACAAGATAAAGCAACAGGTCCAACGGACCCTCAAAGTTCGGAAGAGTAAATACCATCCCCGAATCGCCCAAACTACCACCTCATGGACATTGCGTTTCTGACCAACTTCATGGTACTCTCCGCGAATGCTTTCGCCTTGCTATTTCCTTCCGAGACAATCTTCATGAGGCTCTCCTCGTAGTTGTCGAGCTCTCTCATCTTTTCCCAGACTGGTTTCAATTTCTTCACAAGGTTCTCGAATAACAGCTTCTTGCATTCCAGACATCCTATCAGCGCTTGTGTACATCCTTCTACTACCCACTCAAGCTCTTCCTTGTTCTGTGTGAAAGCCTTGTGATAGTCCCAAACCGGACATTTCTCCGGATCCCCAGGATCATTTCTTCGCTTACGTGCTGGATCCGTCATCATGGGAGCGAGTTTCTTCCACAGATATTCAGCGTTGTTATCGATTAGAACAAAGTTGTTATAGCTCTTGGACATCTTTCTTCCATCGGTGCCCGGGAGTTTGGGGAATTTCGAGAGTATTGGTTCGGGCTCCGGAAAGACTTCTCCGTACATGGAATTGAAGCGTCTGGCTATCTCTCTTGTCAGTTCAATGTGATATAGCTGGTCCTCGCCGATCGGCACACCGTTCGCACGATACATGAGAACATCTGCTGACTGCAATAAAGGATACATCATAAATCCAGCGCTTGATAGATCCCTGCCCGACATTTCGCTTCTCTGCTCTTTGTAAGTCGGCATTCGCTGAAGTCTTGAAACGGAGACCAGATTGGAAAGCAGAAGAAACAACTCCGAGTGCTCTTTTATCGCTGACTGAACAAAAAGCACAGAGATCTCTGGATCCAGACCACAGCTTACATATGTCTTTACAATGTCCATTGTCCAGAATTCGAACTGCGATACGTCTTCCTTATGAGAAGTAAGAGCATGCCAGTCTGCAACAAAGTAGTAGCACTCGTGACCTGAATCTTGCAGCTCTTTCCATTTTTCGAGTGTAATATAGTTCCCCAGGTGAAGCTTTCCAGTCGAACGCATTCCGCTAAGTATTCTCATCTTCTGAACCTCATCCCCCAAGCTTTTCTCATGACTCTATGTATTATAGCATTGTAAGCTTTTATGGGACTGTGAAACCAGCAGAGAATCCTCTTCAGAAAATCGATATATGATAGAATTGTTGTTAGTAAGATATACGGATATCAGGAGGCGCAGATGAGCTTTAACAAGATATTGATCTTGATAGTGGTAGTTATGGTGGCCATAACGGCGATAAACATGTACATGACATTCTCCAGAAGACTGAAGGTGGAAACTCTCGCTTATGACAGCACCTACGAGTATCAGATGGACGGTACTGTCACAATGACAAGTGAAATGGAACTCCTTTTTCTGAAACCCGAACAGATAAATGACTTCCTTGAACAGTTTCAGCGCTCTGATGAAGAAATGAGAAACGACCTCCAGGAGTCGGTTAGCTCTTTTGCTGAGAATCTCGAACGCATGATGATGGTCGAGGATTTTCGTTCCTCTGTGACCCGGCTTCCTTCTAACAGAATTATGGTCGAAGAGTTTGCTGTCATTTCAGGCTTTGCCAGTGTGGAAGACGGGATGGTGAGCACATCACTTGGAGAAGTAGAGATTGAGCTTCCGGAAGGTTCAAGCATGCGGATTATTTTGCCAGAAGGTGCGCGAGTCCTTTCGGTAACTCCTCAGCCGTCTGAGCAGCCCGCTGAAAACGTCTTCGTCTGGTTTGATTCTGGCAGAATACCGTTTCCTGATGTAAGATTTTCTCTTGATGAGTGAACTGGATTATCGGAAACTTGCTGTTGGTTTTCTGCAGCAGCTACGCGCTTCCAGCAGTGTCGCTGTTCTTACCGGCGCTGGAGTTTCAACGGCCAGTGGGATTCCGGATTTCCGCGGACCGAACGGTCTTTACTCCAGGGTGTCTCCCAGAGTCTTTGAACTGGAGTTCTTCATGACCTATCCTGAAGAGTACTACAAAGTCGCACTACAAAGAATTCACACAATGGCCAATAAAGAACCCAATGATAACCATTTCATGCTCGCCAGGCTTAAGGACCTTGGATTAATCAAATCGGTTATCACTCAGAATATCGACGGATTGCACGGGAAATCCGGCACAGAGAATCTGATCGAGCTTCACGGGAATCTTTCAACATTCAGGTGCCTTAAGTGTGCGCGATTGTATCAAATAGCGGTTGTTGAGGACATGGTACGGCAGGCAGGTGTACCCAGGTGTAGTTGTGGGGGATTGATCAAACCCTGTATTGTCTTTTTCGGCGAGCAGCTTCCTTACGAAGCACTGCTGAAAGCCCAGGAGTATGCCCGGAGTTCTGATCTGTTCATCACGATGGGAACATCACTGTCTGTGTTCCCGGCTGCAGATCTTCCTATTCAGACAGTGAAGAACGGGGGAAAACTCCTCATCATAAACGATGAAGAGACACAACTCGATCGCATCGCGTCCGCAGTTTGTCACTGCAACCTTGAGCGCTTCTCTGCTGAAGTTATCGGGTTGCTGGACGAAGGACTGCAAAACGCAGATTCTTGAGATTATCACAGAGAAACTGCACCGCGTAGTCTGAGCGTTTCTCTTCCACCAGTTTTATCAGTCCCTTCCTGTTATAACTTGCAATTTCCATGAATACTGTTTTCCCAGGAGGAAGCTGCTCCATCATGTCTCTAAAGAAAGCTAGCCCATCAGTCCCGCCATCCAGTGCCTCCATAGGTTCATAGTCTCTCACGCTTTTCGGCAGCAGAGGTATCAGGCAGGTCATTATATACGGTGGATTTGTGACTATCACATCCAACTGATTCATGAATCCCATGAAAGGATTCAGAACGGACCCTTTGAGGAATCTGACATTAGTAAGATTGTTCAGACAAGCGTTTTCCTTTGCGAGACAAAGGGCAGCTTCTGAAACATCTGAGGCATAGACCAGGCTCCCGGGCCTGGCCTGGGCAATTGCAAGTGCAATCGCTCCTGATCCTGTTCCAATATCTGCATATGTGAGACCTTCACAATCGAACTCCTGAAGGACCCTTTCGACGAGCTCTTCTGTTTCGTTTCTCGGTATTAGAGCTCTGTTGTCCAGCTTCAGTGAGACACCGAGAAAACTCCTCTTTCCAAGCACATAATCAATTGGCTCACCTTTCAGTAGCCTGTCTTCGAGTTCACGGTATTGTGCGACTTGTGTCCTTGTCAGCATAGTCCCACGGTGTACAGACGTTCCTGCTACTTTCTCCAGAAGCAACCTGACATGGGAGAGTGAACTATCGTACCCTGATTCTTCCAGCCTTCTTCTCGAGCTCAGAAGCAGTTCTGAAACCTTCAAATCACAATCCCATTGTCTTCTTCAGTTCATCGCTTACCATCTCTGGAGTCCATGGGGGGTCGAAACTGAGCTCCATATCCACAACGTTCGTCTTCTCCAGGTCCTTTACTTTCTTCCTTGCTTCCTCAACAATGAAGCCGGCCAGGGGACACATTGGGGTTGTCAAAGTCATGGTCACTTTGACGTTATTCTCCGAATCTATGTCGATGCCGTAGATGAGACCAAGGCTCACTATGTCGTAGCCAATCTCAGGATCATAGACCTCTTTCAGAGCATTCATTACTTCTTCTTCTGTCAGGTTTTCCATCGAAATCACTCTCCAACAGGGTATATTTCTATGAGCGAATTCTCTTTGAACTCCTCAAAAACTCTCTCTTTCCATTCTTCCCACGCAGTTTGTCTCTTCAGTGGCAGGATTTCAGCAGTAATTTCCTTGGTGGCTTCTTCAAGTGTAAGCATTCTCGCAGGCGTATAAGCTACCATGTAGATGATCGCATAACCATCCCCAAACGGAACCACTGACTGGACCAGTTCCCCGGAAGTCTCTCTGAAGACCAGGCGCACCAGATCAGGATTAAGCTCGCGGATATCTTCAAGAGAAAAATCCCGTTCGATATAGCCTCCCTCCGATTCTGAAAAAACCTTTATAGGCTCCGGATGACGAGAGGCTGTACGCCACTTTTCGTAAGCTTCCGAGAAGGTCCTGAATGTCATGATCTTGAGTCTGACTTTCTCTGCTTCCGCCACAAACCTGTCGCTGTTTTCTTCGTAGTACTGCAGAATTTCTTCGTCGGAGACCGAAACATCCTGAATCACTCTGGCCTGGAGTTTACTCCTGACGTCGCTGTATATCAGGTCCCAGACAACGACGTCAGCATAAGTCTCAAGTCCCCCAATGTAGCCACGTAACATGTAGTAAGCGTTTGCTTCGCCATAAGATATTTCAAGCTCTTCGAGCGTGTCGTGGATTGATTTGTCTATCTGCTCCCTTATAAACTGCCAGTCGGCACCGATACCTATTTCTCTTGCATATTGTATGAGAAGTAACCTATCAACCATATCTTCAAGGACCCTTCTCTCATATTCCTCAAATAGCTTCTCTCCGTGTTCGCTCTCAAGGAGTATTTCGGCAAAGAGAGGATCGATATCCTGCATAGTTCTGGAAATGTCTGTGTACTTGGGCAGAACTCTCGCCAGGAACTGCTCAACAGTGATTACCTCATCATTCACCACTGCAACGATGCTCTCCTCCTGCTGTGTTGCATGAACTACTCCAGCAAGAACGATAAGCGCAAAACACAATGAAAAAGCAAAGAATCTCTTCATTCGATTACCTCCTCAGGTTTCAACAAAAGCTTCTAACTTACGAACTTCCTTCATTATGACGGTATGCGCTCTCTAACTTGTTCATGTACTCTTCTACCTTCAATCTTAGCCTTCGTTCCGGATCGATCTTGTTCATAACAGCACACCTTGCGATTTCCATCAACAATTCTCCCATAGACTCCTCTATCCTTTCAATATCCTCTGATTCTATGCTCCTTGACATTTCACCCGCTGATTTCAGAATCCCCTGAGAAACCTCATCTTCATCCAGTTCATCGAGATTCATTTCAACAGCGTTCTCAACCGTTCTCCTGGCGAGACTTAGTGCAGGAAGCGCTTGATTTATACGTCCTACCGGTGAGCTGTGCGTCGCTCCTTTCTCTTCTGCCTTTATTCTCTCCCACTGCCTGTAGGAATACCCTGAAGCTTGAGCAAATACGTGTGGATGCCTGCGCACAAGTTTGTCTGTCAATCTATTAACAATGTCTGAGGAATCAAAAGCACCACGTTCAGAAGCGATTTGCGCATGAAACACCACCTGAAGCAGCAGGTCACCCAGTTCCTCAACTAGCATCTCGTCATCAGCTCTCTCAATAGCATCAAGGACTTCGTATGCTTCTTCTATAAGATAAGGCTTCAATGAGCTGTGGGTCTGTTCCCTGTCCCATTCACATCCAGAATCACTTCTAAGCCTCTCCATGGTATCAATCAGTCTGGAGAAACCTTTGTCTTCAGACATCATCAATATCTCCCTTCATCTTTTTCACAATTGATTCATGACGCATTTCACTCAAAAGGCCTTTTAATAACCAGTTTTTCATGGTCTCTGACGTGATCAGTTCTCTTACCGGCGAGTAAGTCAACCTGTGCCAAAGTGTTGGACCAGAGGTCTGGAGTTCGACCCTGTGAAGTGAAGTCCCGTAACCTTTGTGTGCAAAGAAAGAGAACCCGGGTAAGATAAGAGACAGTGAACTCATGTATGAGTCCCTCACAACTTTCGCTACTATAGATGCTGCAGCGATAGTGTTATCGAGTCTATCGCCACTAACAATACATCTGCACCTGCTGTCAAATTCCAGGTGTTTTCCGTCAATGAGTATTCTCTCGGGTACAATATCAAGATTGTCGACAGCTCTAACTATTGCAATCCTTGTCGCGTTAAGAACGTTCAGGACATCTACCTCTTCGGGCGAAGCAATTCCAACTCCAACACTGCAGGTCGACACGATTCTCGAGAAGAGCTTATTTCGCTGTACGGAGCTGAGAACTTTACTGTCCGCATACTCAGTGTCGAATTCATCAGGTACCACTGCAGCAGCAACTACCGGCCCTGCCCAAGGACCCCTTCCTGCTTCGTCAACTCCTGCAACAGTCAACTTCGCGGACATATACTCATCATCAATGGCATAACGTCGCTTTTCGGCATTCTGACTGGACAACATGATAGTATTATACATCACGGCCCGTGAAGCTCCAGGGGATTCATCGCGTGGGTTTCTCCATCTGGGGCGATGATATAATTGTCTGTGAAATAATACGTCAGCAGGAGGTTCAAGATGGGAAGAGAGTTAAGCGAGCTCCAGATTGCAGAGAACGTTGAACATATCCTCAGGGCTATTTCTACCCGTGTTCGTCGAGAAGGGCGCAAAGTACTGAGAGATTTCCCGATCACTCCTGCACAGTTTGATGTACTGCAGATCCTGTATTTCCGTGGTGAGAAGCGGATGAGTGATATCAGCGATGTCCTTGGAATAACGAAAAGCACTACAACAGGACTTGTAAGAAGGCTAATGGACGGTGATTTCATTCGAAAACACAGGTCAGTAAAGGACAAGAGATCATATATGATCAAGCTTTCTCCCTCGGGCGAAGTCCTCGTTGAGAGCGTAATCAAAAGAAGGGTAGAGTTTCTCCATTGTGTGCTTAAGAGAGTTGACTCGCCAAAACCACAGAATTATGAGAAGCTTCTTCGTGAGTTGCTCGAAGCAATGCAACAGGACACAGACGGTCCAAATAAGATAGGAGGGCGAAAATGAGAAAAGCACTTACTGTAGTTTTTCTGTTGCTAACGGCTATCGGTCTTTTTGCTTCAACCACGCTGAGGATAAAGGCTGATACCATTAAGGGATCAAGCGATCTTATCAGTCTGGCGGGGAATGTCTACATTGAGAAGGAAGGCGAAATGACGGTTGAAACTGAAGAAGCGGAGTTATCAGCGGTAGGCAATAATTGGGAAAGATTCATTGCTACCGGAGAAACCTTTGCAACTTTCTCGAACGGCACTTCCAGATCACTTTACCTCGATTACAACATGAACTCTTCTTCAGGAGTTATGCGTAATGAGGTGTATGCTGAATTCGTCGAGACCGATCGAGAAGGAAAGATCATAATAAGCGATGCCGATGTTCTTGAGTTCGACCTGGGCTCTGAATCATATGTAGGAAGCTCTCTTCCCGAAGATGATCCTGAGTTCAAACCTCTTTTCATACTCTATCGAGATGAGATGGAAATAACTGCTCTGCAATTCGAGTACTACAGTGGTGATTCCTTGATGATTCTCACAGGGCATGTTCTCATTGTCGACCACAAGAACAACAGGACTATACGAGCTTCAGAACTGATATACAACACTGATGATGACAGTTTCGAAGGTAAGTCTGTTGAAATGGAGATAATCCTGGAGGATGACTAGTATTGATTGACATTCGCTCATTGAGAGAAGACCCCGATTACCTCAGGCAGGCATTGAGAACAAGAAATGTCGCTGAAGATGTGTTGGATGAGATACTTCATCTCGACGAATCGCTGAGAGCAGAACTTACCAGACTCAATCAACTCAAGGCAGAGAGAAACAAAGTTTCTGCAGAGGTCGCCAGAATGAAGGCTGCCGGTCAGAATACCGAAGTCACAGAACTGCTGGAACGGGCAAGAGAGATTTCTGGTCTTGTGAAAGAGGGCGATGCGAAGATCCGGCAAGTTGAAGAGCATCTTAAGTCGAGACTTCTGCATATTCCCAATATTCCCCACAGCTCTGTTCCTCGTGGTGAAAGTGAGTCAGACAATGTCGTTCGGCACACCTGGGGAAATCCACCGACCTTTGACTTTGACCCCTTGCCTCATTGGGAACTGGGTCCCAGAAGCGAAATGATGGATTTCGAGAGGGCCGCAAAACTGAGCGGTGCAAGATTCAGCATCCTGCGAGGTCTTCTGTCCACGCTTTCAAGGGCCCTGGTGAATTTCATGCTCGAACTACACGTGCGAGAACACGCATATACAGAAGTCTCGTTACCTCATCTGGTTAAGCGAGAAACAATGCTCGCTTCAGGACAATTGCCGAAGTTCGAGGAAGAGCTCTATAATACCAGACCTGATGATCTCTTTTTGATCCCGACCGCAGAAGTCCCTCTTATAGCACAACATTCCGATGAAATCCTGGAATCTTCCAGGTTGCCATTGAAGTATGTGTCTTACACCCCGTGTTATCGTCGTGAAGCAGGCAGTTACGGGAAAGACGTAAGAGGCATGATAAGGGTGCACCAGTTTGACAAGGTTGAGCTGGTATGGTTTACAAAACCAGAAGAATCAGAAGCGGCTCTAGAAAGACTGACATCAGATGCAGAAGAAGTTCTGCGAAGATTAGAGCTTCCTTACAGGATAGTAGAGTTGTGCACAGCCGATCTCGGGTTCGCTTCATCCAGAACATATGATCTGGAGGTCTGGTTGCCCTCATATGGCGACTACAAGGAGATTTCTTCTTGCAGTAATACAACCGACTTCCAGGCAAGGAGAGCGAACATCCGTTACCGAGACAGTAACAACAAGCCTGCGTTTGTTCATGCTCTTAATGGTTCTGGAGTTGCTGTTGGAAGGGCCCTGGTGGCAATCGTCGAAAACTTCCAGAGAGAAGATGGAACAATCAGAATCCCCGATGCACTCATTCCCTTTGTAGGCAAAGAGGTTGTTGGCTAGTTGCCTAACGCTTTTCTCGTAAAGATAGATAACAACAGGGTTATTCTCGATGAACATGAATCTGTGCACTTGAAAGTGATGCGAGCCAGGCCCGGAGAACGTTTATTGGGACTGGATGGTCGGGGTACCTTGGTGGACTTTGTTCTTGAAGAACTGGGTGATAACAGGAGCATTGGTAGAATAGCGAGAATCAGACGATGCAGTAGAGACCCATATCATGTTAGTCTCAGGGTTGCCTCAACGAAATGGAAACGGTTGAGGTTGGTACTTGAGAAGTCTACTGAGCTTGGCGTTGACAGCATTGTCGTATTTCAATCAGAGTATTCCACTGCAAAGAGAACAGAGAATTCACAAGGGAAATGCGAAAGAGTAGTTAGAGAGGCCGTTAAGCAGTCAGTCAACCCTTTTCTGCCTGAAGTTCGCTGGATGGATTCTCTCCAACTCGAGCCGTCTGAGAACGATGTTTTTCTCTTTCTCGATATTTCAGGCACGCCACTGAAGTCTTTCAGTGAGAAGATCTCAAGAAGCAGCAGGATAAGTATATTCGTTGGATCCGAAGGAGGTTTCTCCAGGAACGAGAGAGAACTACTGAGTGTATCGGCTATACCGGTCTCGATCGGTTCACGTATTCTAAGGGTTGAGACAGCTGTGATAGTTGCACTGAGTCTGGTGAACTCTTTTCTGAACAGATTCTAGGAGGTGTCCTATGGGTAAGGATGACAGAATCTCTTACATCAAGGAATTCAAGAGAATTGAGTCAGAATATAGAGAGAAACTCAGTATAGCGAAGACACCTGTGGAGGTGGGAGACACTTTCATTGATTATGTTCATGGTTTCTTGAAGAGCATTCATCCTGACATCAAACAGCGAGATATTGAGTACATTGAGTTCGATCCTGAGATCGAACCACCATTCCGTTTTGAAAAACCCCTTGACGAGAAAATCAAAGAGGTCCTTGATTCCAGCGATCTGGAAAGCATACTGCTGAAAATGGCAGAACCTGCGAAACACCGTTACAGGAAATTCGTTAAAGACGAAGACCGCACCGAGCTGTTTAGAAGACATGAATAGCTCATCTGGTAGTAGTTGGAAGGTTTGCAGCCTTTATTTCTTCCAGCCTTTCAGCAATGTCGGCTTCTGTAAGTTTCATTAAGAGCTCATCCAGGTAGCCGTCGAGAATTTCAGGCAGCCTGTAGGTAGTGAAGTTGATCCTGTGATCTGTTACCCGATTCTGAGGGAAGTTGTAAGTTCTGATCTTTTCGCTTCTTTCTCCTGTGCCGATTTGTGATCGCCGCTTTTCGCGTGTTTTCTGTTGCTCCTGGTCTTCATAGATCTTATACAGTTTGGCTCTGAGAATCTGAAGAGCTTTTGCTTTGTTTTGGTGCTGAGAGCGGTCTTTCTGAACCGCGACAGTAAGTCCTGTCGGTATGTGCGTGACCCTTACTGCGGACTCAGTCTTATTTACGTGCTGTCCTCCTGCCCCCGACGATCTGAAAGTATCTATCTTCAGTTCCGAAGGGTCTAGCTTAACTTCAACTTCGGAGACCGCAGTGAGAATGGCAACAGATACCGTTGAAGTATGAATCCGTCCTCCCGACTCAGTCGTAGGTACTCTCTGGACCCTGTGAACGCCACTTTCATATCTCATCTTGCTGAATACGTCTTTTCCTTTGATCGCAAATACTGCTTCTCTGATACCACCGAGGTCTGTCTCATTCATTTCTATTACTTCGAACTTCCAGGAGTTCCTTTCTGAGAACCTCATATATAGTCTGAACAGGTCCATGGCAAACAGGGCGGCTTCTTCTCCACCGGTGCCGGGTCTAATTTCTGCGATAATGTTATTGCGTGCAGAAGGTTCGGGCAAGAGCATAAGAAGGAGACCCATTTCACGGTCCCTAATCTCTTCCTCAAGATCATCAATCGTCTTCTCGATAATGCTGCGTTCATCTTCCCCAGCTTCTTGAAGCATTTCTTTCCAGCCTCTTAACTCCCGTTTCATTGCTTCTATAGAGTCGTAAGAACTGACGACCTGCGTAATATGGGAGTGCTTTTTCCCCAGCTCAGCAAGCTTTTCGGGGTCATCATTAACACTTGGGTCGGAGAGCTCCTTCTCAACGATTTCCCTGTTCTTGCGGAATACCTCGATTACTCCTGCAAGATCCATCAGTAAAGCCTCCGCGAAATTGAATTGGGGTCCCTCGAATAATCCTTGACCTGCTCTTCAGAGATGATGCCTTGCTTGAACGCTCTTATGAGTGCATCGTCAAACGTAACCATTCCCTGTTTTCCCCCAGCCTGCATCATTGACTCTATTTGATGGAATTTCTGTTCCCGTATGAGGTTGCGTATACCCTGTGACAAAATCATGATCTCAAGAATTGGCATCCTCCCCGGTCCGCTTTTCTTCCGAAGAAGCCTCTGATAAACGACAGCAAGAAGTGTGTTCGAGAGTTGCATGGCAATCTGGTTTTGCTGGTGAGGAGGAAAAGATCCAACGATCCTTTCCGGTGTTGTTGCGGCAGAGTTAGTGTGAATAGTCGAAAACACAAGATGGCCGGTCTCTGCTGCAGTCATTGCCAGTTCCATCGTTTCCGGGTCTCTCATTTCTCCTACCAGTATGACATCAGGATCCTGTCTCATCGCATATTTCAAACCATTCGCAAAAGATGCCGTGTCCCTGCCGAGCTGCCTCTGATGAATGAGTGTATTCTTAGGTTCAAAAACGTACTCGATCGGGTCTTCTATCGTTATCATATGAACCTTTCTTGTTATGTTTATGTACTCCAGCACTGCTGCGAGAGTGGTGGATTTACCGCTACCCGTGGGGCCTGCAACCAGAACAAGGCCTTTGTCAGGAGTGCAGAAGTCTTTGAACATCTCCGGCAGGCCAAGCTGTTCAATTCCTTTTACAGTCTTGGGAATTAATCTCAGGGCAAAGGCAGGCATTCTTGAAGAGTAGAAGAAGTTACCCCTGATTCTGGAAACTCCTGAACCGAAAGAGAAATCCACTTCTCTACTTCTTGCTTCCTTGAAGGATACGCTTCCAAGTTCTTCCAGTTCTGCCTCAATCTTCTTGAAGTCATCTTTGTCAACAATACGATTGTTCTGAATAATCAGTTCACCATCTATTCTATATACGACGGAACTTCCTGAGGTAATATGAATGTCACTTGCATTCTTTGCTTCACCTTCTGCAACAAGCTCTTCGATAATCAACCGAACACCTCCTAAACGTCTGGATTTTAACACATACGCTTAACGTCAATCTGATCGAAACAAAGTAATATTAGTTACGGACAGGAGGGATAAAGTGTATTACGAGTTATTCTTACGTTCTTTTGCTGACGGAAACGGTGATGGAATTGGTGACTTACAAGGAGCTACAGAAAAACTGGATTATATCAGTGCTCTGGGCATGGAAGGAATCTGGCTTCTCCCAATTATGTCCTCGCCTTCATACCATGGTTACACAGTTACAGACTTCTACAACGTGAATCCCATCTACGGAGATATTAAAGACCTGCGCCTGTTCTTAGCAGAAGCGCATAAACGAGACTTGAAGGTAATCCTTGATCTTCCTCTGAATCACACCTCCACGAATCACGAGTGGTTCTTGAGAGCACTGAATGGAGAAAGACCATATTCCGACTGGTATCTCTGGCTTGAAGACGAATCGTGGCTCAAAGCCAGACGGCCATGGGACAAACAGAAAGTATGGACTCCAATAGGAAGCACGTTTTACTACAGTCTCTTCGGGCCTGGAAGTCCTGATCTGAACTATGATTCAGAATCGTTATGGCATGAGTGTCGCAATATACTGACTTTCTGGCTTTCCCTCGGATTTGATGGTTTCAGATTTGATGCTGCAAAACACATCTTTGACTTCTCCAAAAAAATCGGGAACTGTGAATATCAGCATGATAGAAACATCGCTTTCTGGTCCGATATGACTTCACATTCCAGAAAAATCAATCCAGAAGCAATCTTTGTAAGTGAAGTGTGGGACGACTGGGAAACGGTGGAGAAATACTCTTCGACTTTCGGTATAGGATTTAATTTTCCGCTTTCATACGTTATTAAGGAAGCAATTGAAGGAAGGTCAGTTCAGAAATTCATCGACGGCTTCAGGGGGACAATGCCCCATTATTTCACCGATAATCGTAGCTTCGAATCCGGGGTATTCCTCACAAACCACGACATGACACGATTGGTAACCAACATGAACGGTAATCAGAACCAGGCAATCTTTGCGTTAAGCATGCTGATGAGTGTCCCCGGGATTCCCTTCGTTTTCTACGGAGAAGAACTGGGGATGGAAGGCGTATACAATGAGTTATTCAACGAGGAACAGCTTGAGCCATTCCCGTGGTACGAATCAGGATTCGGTCCAGGACAAACTGAATGGAAAGCCGTTGACAAGAACAGACCTGGTATGGGACGATCATATGAGAAACAGAGTAAGTCGAACGAGTCTTTTCTGTCAAGGTTTCGAAAGACTCTATTATTCAGAAAGGAACGACCCTGGCTTAGATGGGCAAAGGTGGACAATATATACGAAAAGTCAGGGTGTTTATGTTTGGAACTAACACAAGGTACAAGAAGGATTTCGTTCATATACAATCTTAGTGACTCAGCCAAAAATCTGTGCATAGAAAAAACGATACACACCCTGGCTGGATCTGCAACGACCACAGACAATGGAATTAATCTTAAAGCCTGGAGCTGTGCTGTAATAGAGTAAAAAAAGATACGGGCCGGAGCCCGTATCAACTTAGGAAAAAAGGGGGGGTAAGGTACAGCTATGACTTCTCTTGTAGAAGAGTTGTTCATCGCCGACAAGCCCGCCTCTTACTCAACAACCAGAACCTCTATTTTTACTTTGGAGGAGCGGCATTGATAGATCGTAAACGAGTAGCATTCCGAGCTTCAGCGATTAGCCTGGTCGCAAATGCTTTCCTGTCTGCTGCCAAGATAGTGATAGGCATTCTCTCGGGCAGCATGGCGGTGCTTGCAGACGGTATCGACTCTTCTTTCGATGCAATAACATCTGTGGTGACGTATGCTTCATCCGCTATTGCGAGCAGACCACCCGACCGCGACCACCCTTATGGACATGAAAGAGCAGAGACTGTCGCAGCAAAAGTCATAGCGATGTTGATCTTCTTTGCAGGTGCTCAGCTGGCTCTTTCTTCATTGGACAAGCTCTTTGGGGATTCTTACACGATCGAGAGAGTATCACTTGCTTTGTCAGTCTCAGGGCTCTCTGCTGTCGCGAAGTACGCTCTTTACAGATACAAGAAATACATAGGGAAGAAGATTAACAGTTCTGTGTTCATAGCCTATGCCCTGAATATGCGATCAGACGTCTGGATTTCGAGCTCTGTTTTCGTTGGATTGCTCATGGTACATATCACAGGATTAGTCGCTTTTGATGCTATTCTGGGAATCCTGGTCTCTGTGATGATCATAAAGACAGCTTTGAGCGTCTTCTTTGAGACAAGCTATGAGCTGATGGATGGGATTCCTGCAAAAAACCCGATATACCAGGACGTTTTCACCAGATTGAAGAATGTTCCAGGTGTTATCAATCCCCACAAAATGAGAATTCGCAAAATGGGAAACAAGTATCTGGTGGATCTCGACATAGAGATCGACCCAACCCTTTCGGTAAGACAGGCCCATGCTGTTTCAAGGCGTGCGGAACAAGCCATTAAGAACGCAAATGAAGGAATCTATGATGTGCACGTGCATATCGAACCTACAGGAAATATTGAAGATGAGAACTATGGTATAGACGACAGCGACATACAGGGGAAAAGCAATGACTGAGTGGGGTTTTGTCACAACTGCTGTGAATTGCTTCCGGCGTGTGCAGCAATCCTCGATGCGACACAGCGAGTTCATGAACATGCTGAAAGAGCTTTCAGCAGACTTGCTACAGAATGACATACTCCACGGCCTCATCTTCCTGTTTAGGGAAGAACGGTGCCTAAGAGCCACTACAGTGACAAGAGATCCTCAGGAAACCGGTTCCGTAAACAGGACTGAGTTCGAGCTCCCAGGAGATGCCGCTGGCCTGTTGAATCAGCATTCAATCTTCAAAAGAAACATCTCAGTTGACGGGATACTTGCAAAGAGAGACTATTGCTTTCAGATATTTCCAGTAATACTTGATCGAGAGACTCGGGGATTCGTAGTGGTGATCAGCGAAAGACTTGACAAGGAGGATCCTGTGATTCAGAACCTCATGACAATACTCACAGGAATCTTAACACTGCACTTGTCCAAACTCGATTTGATAGTTCTACATGAAAACGACACCATTCTGGAGAGCATACTCGAGCTGTCTCCTGATCTTCTCTGGGTTCAGGATGAGGAACACAGGTTTGTCAGAGTTAACAGAGCATTCCTCAGAGCTGTGCGTCGCGCCCATGATCAGGTGGTCGACCGAAGGCCGGAAGACTTCTTGCTGCCCAAGCAGGCTCAAACACTAAGGGAGATACTCGATCGAAGTCGCGATAATGGGGCCTCTTCATCCAGTGAACCTATTCACCTTTCCGAGAACAAGGACGAAGCTTATACTATTTCGATTGCACCAATTTCAGGAAGCGATTCAAGCAGGAAATTTGTGGGGATTGCAAGAAACGTGTCTCGTCTTATGCGCTTGAGAAACGAGAGGACACGGCTTCTTGAGCTTCTAGGGCGCGCAGCCTTTAGAGCAACTTTCTTCTCACGAACTGATCATCGTCTTCGTCTCTATCTCACGAGGGAATGTGCGACCATGATCACTTCATTTCTGTATCAGAACTACAAGCCATTTGATGCCAGTTTTCTTTCTCATATAAGGTTTGCTGTGTATTTCTACGACATGGGAATGATGGTTGTAGACCAGTCAGTGTTACTCAAAGAGAGCCCGTTAAACGAAGATGAATGGAGCCTTGTACTGAAGCATCCAGAGAAAGGAGCAGAACTGATTGATGCACTCATGAAAGAACAGGGATGGAATCATCCTGGCCTTGAGTTCTCGAGGGAAGTGTCACAGAATCACCACGAAAGGTATAACGGCAGTGGCTACCCAAAGGGCCTGAAGTCGGATCGGATTCCGTTATCCGCGAGAATCATGGCAGTCTGTGATTCCTACGCAGCAATGCGAACGCCAAGACCTTATACACATAAGAGAAGTCATCTGGAGGCCGTGAAAACAATAAGAGAGGCTTCTGGAAAAGCCTTCGATCCTCTTGTTGTGGAGGCTTTCCTGGAAATTGAAGCACATATAGAGTCTTTGTCAGAGAGATTCACAGAAGACACGGACTTGCCGGAAGGCTTTTTGTGAAAACTTTGACAAGGACTATGAGTAGTCTTTGTAATCATTGTCTTCAACATAGTGGAGGTGGTTTACGTGAAACTCAATGGTACGAGAACCCTCGGTAATCTTATGAAAGCGTTTGCCGGAGAATCTCAGGCAAGGAATCGTTATACTTTTTTTGCCTCAATTGCGAAGAAGGAAGGCTATGAACAGATCGCTGCCCTCTTCATCGAAACTGCCGACAATGAAAAGGAGCACGCGAAGGTTTTCTACAAACACATCATCGAAAACGTGGATGACCTGCCCCTAATGGTCAACGTCAATGCTGATTATCCTGTTGAACTCAGAACAACACTGGAAAATCTCAAGGCTGCCGCTGCAGGTGAGAACGAAGAATGGACGCAGCTATATCCTCAGTTCGCTGACATTGCAGAAGAAGAAGGCTTCAGAGAAGTCGCCGAGTCTTTCAGACAGATTGCAAAAGTGGAGAAGAAGCATGAGATTCGTTATCTCAAACTTGCAGAAAATGTTGAGAAGGATCAGGTCTTCATGAAACCTGAAAGAACTGTATGGAAGTGCAGAAACTGCGGATATATTGTCGAAGGATCAGAAGCACCAGAAACATGTCCCGCCTGTAAACACCCCAGAAGTCACTTCGAACTACTGTCAGAGAACTACTGATAGATAGTTCTGTCAATCATCTCGAAAAGCTCCGGTTCTTCAGTTCTCACGAAGTTTCGGAGCTTTTCTATTGTGAAAACACCTTGAGCACCTTCAACAGAAACCGAGAGGGCACCAAGTAAATTTCCCAGCTTCAGACGGCACTTTGCCGAAAATCCCCGGGCCAGACCAAAGAGGTATCCGGCCGAGAAGCAGTCGCCTGCGCCGGTTGTATCCACAACATTTGCAGGATAGGCTCTCTCTTGAACGTCGGCTCCCGCTATTCTGGCACCTCTGTCTCCCAGGGTAATAACTATTGTTGCAGAGCGTATATTGCCCCTTGAAGAGAGGAACTCATATTCCTTCTCATTGACTATAAGATGATCAATTTCCTTTGAAACCTCTATGACACTTTCTGGTCTCTCGAATGATACAATTCCTCCAGGCGAGTAAGCCACAACTCTCTTTCTCAATGAACCTTCGAAGAACCTTTGCAACTGCTCTGGTTCTATTCCTGCAAAATAGACGATGTCGGCGTAATTATTGACCAGTTGAGCATCAATGAGTTCATTAGCTCCTCTGTAAGTGAATAGCTTTCTTTCGCCGATTTTGTCCACTCTGGAAAAGCAAAGACCTGTAGAAAGCTCAGTGACCGAGTTGTAAACAACCTTGACTCCCTCTTCGGCCAGCTTGCCTTTCAGAAACTCGGCAAAAACATCTCTTCCAAAAGAACAGTATAGTACCACCTTCTCTCTGATTCGCGCAAGGTGCACTGCTGTATTTGCTGCAGTACCTCCAACACCTATGCTCAGCTTTTTGATTCTATTGTCTTCCTCGCGTTCTGGGGTGTTCAAGAATGCATTGATATCGATGTTTACGTTTCCACAGATTGCTACTGCCAATCCCATCCCTCCCTTTTGAAACTACCTGAAAATCATGTGAGAATGAATGCTATCTACAACTGATGGGGCGTCATCGTCTTGTATTTCCAGGTACGGCAAGGATCGCCGATGACAAAATCTCTCGCCGCTCGCTCGATATCCCTGGAAACCTCCGTGTGGACCCATCCGCAAGATTAGTGATGTCAGTCTCGAATCTCAGCGTCCCTATCCGAATTGTAAACAAAAGCATAACAGCAAGGGTTAAAGCAATAATCACCACTGGATGATCGATGCTGAAATGGGTAAGTGCTTTGTATATGGCGTCAAGGAATCTGGTCGGAATACCAATGGCTGCTTTGAATTTCGCCTTCATTTTCTTCTCATAGATAGCACACCACACCTCAAATATAAGCTAGATTCTATCACGCCTACTTGAAACAGGAACGTTCCGGATGTCAAATTCATTGAGCATCTGGCTCTTCACAGATTCACCAAATTCCTCCATGTGTTATACTTCACATAATAGGCAATCCTTTCATCCCTTTCTAGGAGCCAGAAGGATGTGGAATAGACTACTTTCATCCGTATCGAAACGACCAGTTGCAGTTATTTTGCTGATGGGTATCGCAGTTTTTCTTGGGGTACTTGCCTGGCAGGAGCTTCCTGTAGATCTTCTTCCAATGATGGATGTCCCTTTTGTAGTTGTATTGACCCCGTATATCGGAGCCGGGCCTGAAGAGGTTGAAGCGAAGATCACAAATACTCTTGAGGGCGCGATCATGATGGTGAGTGGTATCAAGGAAATCACTTCACGCTCGATGGACGGGTTTTCGGTGATCGAAATCGAATTCGATATGGGAACCGATATGGCTCACGCCTTGCTAAAAGTCCGAGAATCGGTTGACGCGTTTTCTGGTGGACTCCCTAAAGGAGCCCATCCAATGATTTTCGAGCTTAACCCGGCACTTCTTCCTGTCTACATTCTGGGGGTGTCTGCCCCTTCTTTCGAGGAACTGCTTCAGTTGTCAGATGATCTGAGAATCGCAGTTTCACAAGTTGAGGGCGTTGCCAATGTGGACAGAATGGGAGTACCAGACAGAGAAATCAGGGTTGAGATTGAGGAAGGAAAGCTTAAGGAATACGATATACCATTTGATGTGCTCCGTATGCTTCTTGAACCAGGCGTTCGTTATCCCTTCGGAAGACTGGAAGAAGAAGGAAGATATTATACACTCTCCGTAGACACGAACTTCAAAAGCATTGACGAGCTCGCTCGCACGATTATTGGTTTCCGGGGAATGGGTAGCCTCATGAATACCGGGGCAACTCTTCAAGGGGGATTCACCCTTGATCTCCCGGACATGCTTATACCCGTCAGATTGAACCAGATTGCTTCTGTATCTATTGTTGATGTTCCTCTGAGGGGAAATGTCAGAGTTAACGGCGAAGATGCTTCAGTTCTCGTCGTCTTTAGACAGGGAGGGGCTAATACTGTTGATGTTGCTCGAGGAATAAGACAAGCTGTCAAGCATTGGGAAGAGCTTCACCCCAACGCTACTGTATACACGATAACCGATACAAGCATTTTCACCGAGAGTGCTATCAGTGGCCTTTTCAGAAACCTGCTGATGGGTGCAATCGTCGCTACGATCGTCATATTCATCTTTCTCAGAAACCTTGGCGCCACACTGATTATTGCGGCTTCCATTCCCCTGTCACTTACGATGGCACTTGTTTTCATGTTCTTTAGCCGACTGGGGCTGGATCTCATGACAGTAGGTGGACTTACCATGGGAGTCGGTATGCTTGTCGACAACAGCATCGTCGTACTTGAAGCCATATACAGATATCTTGAAAGAGGCAAGAGTGTTCCCGAAGCAGCTGGAATGGGCGGGGGCGAAGTCGCTGGTGCAATTATCGCTTCAACCGCGACAACGCTTGCAATGTTTGTTCCTTTTGCCTTTATCACAGGGTTCGCTGCCCAGATCTTCAAATTCTTCGCTCTTTCCCTGGCATTCACGCTTGCAGGGTCACTCCTGGTTGCGTTCACGATCATCCCGGGTTTAATGAGGTTTGTCAAGTGTAGGAAAAAACGTTCAGTGAAGACAGGCATTTGGTATTCAAAGGCACTTCAGTTTCTCCTGAAAAGAAGACTTGCTACTGTGGCCATCTTTTTGCTGGTTTTTGCCATCGGACTGATTGGTCTCATGTTGAAAGGGCTGGACTTCATGCCCAAAATTGACAGCAACATGATAACCGTTAATCTGACGCTTCCCGAGAATACGCCATACCATGTTACCGCAGGTGCAATAGCTGAAGCTGAGCATTACCTTCTTGAGAACAAAGACAGCTATCACATAACACAGATCTACAGCACCAGCGGTCAGACAGGTGGCATCATAAGCGCACTGCTTGGTGGAGCAGAAAACATGGGTAGTATTCAATTATCCCTGGTTCCAGCGACGAATCGACTCAAGACATCAGAGCAGCTGGCAGCAGAGATACATGATTCATTGGTACCACTGCTAGACAAATGGGATGCAGGAATAGACCTGAGTTACGACGGACTGGGACTGGAGGCTCTCTTCGGCAAGGATATTGTCATAACTCTCTACGAACAAGACCTCGAAAAGCTGGAAAATATTACTGAAAGGGTTCTGTCTATCATTTCCGATGTGAAAGGTCTTCAGGACTTCAGCACTTCCTTTGATCAGAAGCACCTTGCTTATCAGGTGACTATAGATAGAAGCAGAGCATTGTTATCAGGCGTCTACTTCATGCAAGCATTAGGTGCTCTGCAACCTTATACGATCGGTCTCGATGTTGGTAACATATTCGTCGATGGTGTAGCTCTGCCAATTAAGGTTTACCAGTCTGTAGAAGAACTGACTTCTGAGAAGATCGAGAGACTAGAAATCCCATCAATGATAGGCGACGATGTTTACATGGGCATGATATCTTCCATTGAAGTAGTTGAGAGTCCCATGACGATATTCCATCGGAGCGGGCAAAGAATCTCCCGTGTCCAGGCCAACGTGGCAGACAGACCGCTCAGTGATGCCGAGCGAGAAGTCATGAAACTGCTCGAGCAAGATGAGGAAATCGCTTCCGTTAGAAAGGTCATTGGTGGCCAGGCTCATCTTATGCACGAAGCTTTCGATCAGTTCCTCGTAGCTCTCATCATTGGCATCGTGCTGATGTATCTAATAATCGGTGCTCAGTTTGAATCTTTCGTCTATCCACTCATCATCTTTTTCACTATTCCGATGTCCCTTGTAGGTGTAACCCTGGTCACTTACATACTCCGCCTGGATGTAGATATCAGTGCCCTGATAGGTATGCTTACTGTCGCGGGGCTTACAGTGAACAATGGTATAGTAATGGTCACGAACATCAACCACTTGCGTTTCAAGCGGGGACTTCCTAAGAGGCAGGCGATCATCGAAGGAGCGGAGATTCGCTCAAGACCGATAATTATGACTACGCTTACCACTGCAATGGCTTTGATTCCGATGGCTTTTTCCAGGGCCGAAGGATCCGAGATTAACCGAACGCTTGCAATAATGATCATCGGCGGTCTTGCTGTGGGCATGCTATTCACGTTGTTCTTCATGCCGATCATCTATGACCTTGTCGATCGCCTCTCAATCAAGAACACTACAAAGAAAGAGTAATAAAAGAAACTGTAATAAAGCTACTTAATGCTCCAGATCTTTATCGTGCTGTCAAGCCAGCCACCCCCACTGACAACCGCGCTGTATTCCGGGACATAAGCGACTGCTCTTACCCCTCCCGGGTGACCTCTTACAGTAGCTAATAGATTCATTTCACTTCCTGCCTGCCAGACTTTTATGTTTCCATCCTGAGAAGCCGTGACAATTAACTCATCATCACAGCAGAAAAAGAGATCACTTAACCAGCTTTCATGGGCTTCGATATCATGTTTGACAAACATCCCTGGCAGACTTACCAGGGTAATTGATCCGTCTGAGTAACCGATGGCAAGAACATCTCCGGTGCTGTTGAAAGCTAATGAATGAACTCGAGACCCATCCCTGGCAATAACTCCTTCAACAGACAAATCCAAGAGATTCCAGATCATTACTTCTCCTTCGGAGTTCCCGCTCACCAGCAAGTCTCCGTCTGGAGAAAGCACAAGCGCATTTACGGCAACTGAACCACGAGTAAGGATCTTCATTTCTTCTCCTTCAGAGAGACTCCAAGCTCGAATAGTGCCATCCCGCGAGGCAGAGAACAGAATCTTCTCGGTCTTGTCGAGGCATAACGCCTGTATTCTGTCAGCATGGCCTTTCAATTCTGCGATCACAAAGCCTCCGAGCGTATTCCAGGTTTTGATTAACCCCCTTGCATCACCAGTGTAGATCTTTGAACCAGAGGTGTTCACTGCAAGTGCTGTAACCGCCCATCCTGGATGTTCAAAGATGCCGATGCAATGTTTCTTCTTCAGATCCCATAACCGTGCTGTATTATCAAAGGAACCCGTAACGAGTATTTTCAGTTCTTCATTGTAATCAACAGCAGAGATGTGCCAGCGATGTCCTTCATTCGTCGCACGAGGTTCCATTGAAGTGATATCCCAGGAACCTATGGAGTTATCGGATGAAGCCGAGAATAAGAGTGCTCCGTCTGGAGAAGTATCAAGTGAGACCAGTCTCTCCTCATGTGCCTTGAAAGAGGTGATCTTCTCGACAGGCTCTGTCTTCCAAAACTCAATGAAGCCATTCTCAAAGCCCAGAACCAGCAGATCACTGTCTTGCACATACTTCATCACAGTAACTTCATGTCCGCAAGACACTTCTTCCTGAACTTCTCCTGTCAACATGCTCCTGAAAAAAACCTGTCTCCCTTCACCTGTATGACACAGGATTCCTCGTTCAGGAAGTATCATCATACCTGGTCTTACAGCTCCGACAGTACGTTTCCACGCAATCGATCCATCCTCGAGATGCCAAGAAGACAAAGTGCCATCATATGACATGGAGTAACCAGTGCTGGTTCTTTCGCAGATCTGCAGCGAGTGAATCGCTCTATCATGAATCACCCTTGTCCAGAGGAGTTCTGCTGAATGTGCATCCAGGCAGAGAACCTCGCCTTTGAAGTTCCCAAGTAGTAAGATCATTTTCTCCTCACAAAGCGCGGCGGTTCCAGTCCTGCTACCAGCATCATAGAAGAATTCGATCTTCTGGTTTTCACCTGATATAAAGCTTCCGACAATGCCGTCTTCAGCGACTACAAAGGTCCTCTGACAATCGGAAGAAGACACAAGCGCAATAATAGGAGAATCGGAGAAGAGGTAAGCTTCTCTTTCCAAGAGTGAGAAAGGATCAAAACACCTGAGGGTACCATCCCACCCCCCCACGATAAGAAGGTTCGATTGATCTTCATGAAGAAGCGTTGCAGGAGCAGGCCCGATAGTCCCTATCAGATGAATCTGACCGGAAAAGCCTGCCATTAATGCGACACTTAATAGCATTACTGTACTCACGAAAATACCGGCACAATACTTCATGGTTCATTCTCCTTTGAACATGTTTTTGATTTGCACAGAGTGTATGACCCGGTAACTAACGCGTTTGTTTGAACCCGGGTGGTACAATATATACGGGTGATCTATATGAGTGTGCTTGGCAGGAATTTCTTATGGGGCGTGTCTACTTCAGGCCATCAAATCGAAGGCGATAACATTTTCTCTGACTGGTACGATTGGGAACGAGCAGGGGGTACTATAAACGGGGACATCTCAGGAAAGGCATGTGACAGTCTGAATCATCTTGAGCGTGATGTTGCAGCGCTTAAGGAGGTTAATGTGAACTGCTACAGGTTTTCTGTAGAATGGGCAAGAATCGAACCAAGGCAACATCGATTCGAGAGAGAGGTTCTCAACAATTACCGCACTTTTGCTAAGAGACTTGTTCAAGAGGGGATAATTCCCATAGTTACACTGCACAGTTTCGTCAACCCAAAATGGTTCGCTGATCTTGACGGATGGGAGAGAGAAGACAACACAGGCTACTTCAGAAGATATGTTGAGGTTGTTGCAGACTCTCTTGGAGACCTTGTGAAGATCTGGATAACCATAAACAAACCTGACACTTACGCAAGGAAATCCTACTCACTGGGTATCTGGCCCCCCAGCGTGCAGGATAGTGGTCGTGCCCGCAGAACCCTCAGGAATCTCCTGGTGGCACATTCTCAAGCGTACAGAACAATCAAGTCTCGCATCCCAAAAGCAATCGTAAGCCTCACACAAGAAACCCCCAGTTACAGGCTTACATTTAAAGACAGATTACGCCGCAATTTTTCACCCCATGTGCTTTCCTCAAGGGAGTTCTATGTATTTGAGGGGCTGTGTTCAGGGGAACTCAAGTTTACACGGAGCAAGATCGTTTTGCCTGAGATCAAGGGCACTGCAGACTTTGTAGGACTCGATTATAACAGTGCAGCAGCGATGTCCGACAAAGAAACATCTATGGAGGATCCCGGATCAGACCTGGCACAGCGTGGTAGCCAAAACGCTCAATATTCAAAGGAACTGGAGACAACTATTCATAAGGCCGCCAAAGGTTTTCGACTGCCACTGTTTGTCACTATCGAAGGAACCGGAATTCTCAATGATGTGGAAAGAATCAACTGCATTGAGACTGCTGTGGCTGTCATGAACCAGGCTGCCAGACGCGGAATAGAGATAGCTTCGTTCATGTACCATCCTCTCATGGATTGCTTCGAGTGGAACCTTGGCTATTCGATGCAAAGCGGGCTTTTTGAAACTAATTTTGAGACGCTTGAACTCAACCCGAGGGAGAGCGCCAGAAAGCTGGAAAAAATTATCAAGAATCACAACAGGCGTTATCTCTTGTCAGCGGAGTAGCTCCTGGCAATCATTTCCAACCCCTTTCTTAGCTCCTGTATCCCTCTCCCTGATACGGCTGAAACAGGGAAGACCCCAAAAGCGCCAAGAGAGCGAGCTTGTTTCTCATGATAGGAAAGCATCTTACTGAACTGATTTCCGGACAGTTTGTCCCTCTTTGTAAGCACTGTTATAAAGGCGAGTTCTCTTGCCCTGAGATAATCGAGCATCATCATATCTGCCTTCTGCAGAGAGTGCCTGACATCGATTAGAACTACAGGAGTTGCAATCCCCCCACGACGCACGAAGTAATCCTCAACAAGCTGACGCCATCTTTCCAGTTCTGTCCTGGAACGTCTGGCAAAACCGTAACCAGGCAAATCCACGAAGAAAAACCGATTATCAACTTTGTAGAAGTTTATCGACGCTGTCTTGCCTGGGGTTCCACTAACGTGTGCAAGCTTCACTCCAAGGAGCGCGTTAAGAAGAGTGGATTTTCCAACATTAGATCGCCCGGCGAATGCAAATTCCGCGGTCATCGGCGGTGGATAATCGCCGGGCGAGAAGATAGTCTTTACAAGTTCAGCTCTTTTGAACAATCTCTTTCTCCAGGCATTCTTCGAGAACCTGTCTGACATCGTCAACGAAAACAAAATGAAGTCTTGATTTGATCTCATCGGAGATTTTGTCAAGATCTCTCTTGTTCGCTGATGGAATGATGACGGTATTCAGTCCCGCTCGATAAGCTGCCATGAGTTTTTCCTTCAGGCCACCTATTGGAAGAACTTTTCCCCTGAGCGTAATTTCGCCGGTCATCCCTATGTCATGCCTGACAGGTATGCCAGTGACAGCTGATACTATGGCTGTAGACAACGCAATTCCTGCTGAAGGCCCATCCTTGGAAACCGCTCCTTCAGGAACGTGAATGTGGAAATCCATCTTCTCAAAGGTGGCGGTATGATCAGCCTCGTGACATAGTTTACGTGCCAGGCTTATTGCGATCTGCGCTGATTCTTTCATCACTTCTCCAAGCTGCCCGGTTGTGAAGAGCTTACCTTTACCAGGAACCGGAAGAACCTCCACGTACATTATCTCTCCACCATAGGCCGTCCAGGCAAGTCCGGTGGCAACTCCAACCTCTGGCTTCTTCCTGAAATCACTGTCTTTGAAAGTGGCCGCTCCTAGATACTCCTCAAGATTGTAAGCAGTAATTCTTATCCGTTTTTCCCCTTCTGACAGCTTGACAAGTGCCTTTCTTATAGATTTCGACAGGTTCTTGTCGAGATTTCTTACTCCTGCTTCTCTTGTATACTCTCTAATAATCCTCTTAACAGCGCCTTCTGAAATGTTCAACCTGGACCGCGCGATATTGTACTCTGCGTAAAGCTTCGGTATTATGTGATCCGAGGCTATATGCAGTTTTTCGGAATCTGTGTAACCGGCGATACGAATAACTTCCATTCTGTCCTGAAGTGCAGGAGCCACAGTATGAAGCAAATTCGCAGTTGTTATGAATAGTACCCTGGAAAGGTCAAAGGGAACCTCCAGGAAATGATCAGTGAAACTATCGTTTTGTTCCGGATCAAGCACCTCCAGAAGGGCAGAGGCAGGATCTCCCTGGAAACTGACGCCCATCTTCTCGACCTCATCAAGAACAATTACAGGGTTGTTTGTTCCCAACTTGCGTATGAGCTGAACGATCCTTCCTGGCAGTGCACCTATATATGTCCTTCTGTGACCTCTTATCTCAGCTTCATCTCTCATTCCACCCAGCGAAATCCTTCCGAACTTTCTGCCCATGGAATCAGCTATTGACCTTCCCAAAGAAGTCTTCCCAACACCAGGAGGCCCCACCAAACACAGAATCGGTGCACGCAGGTTCTTTGAGAACTGTCTTGCGGCCAGGAACTCGAGGACCCTCTCTTTTACATCAGTGAGTCCATAGTGATTCCTGTCGAGGCAGTCTCTGACATGTTTCAGATCAAGCCCATCTTCAGTTGATTTCTTCCAGGGCATGTGCAAGAGCCAGTCCAGATATGTTCTGACTACAGTAGCTTCAGGGGAGTAGCTTGACATCTTCTCCAACCTTTGTATTTCCTGTCTGGCCTTATCAGCAACTTCTGATGGAAGATCCCCCTCCTCGACGGCCTGCTTCAGTTCTTTTATCTCAACATCTTCTTCTCCCTCAAGTTCTTCCTGAATTGCGCGCATTTTCTCTCTCAGGTAGTACTCTTTCTGCCCCTGTTCGATCTTGTCTTTAACCCTCTTGTCGAGTTCCTCTTCCAGAGAGAGAATCTCTACCTCCTTTGTAAGCAGCTCCAGCAGAAATTCCAGCCTTTCCTTGGGAGATAGAAGCTCTAGAAGACGCTGCTTCTGATCAAGAGGGAACGGCATAAGGGAAGACACGAAATCTGCGAATTTCTCCGGGTTACTCGTGTCTTCCAGAGCAACGAGTGCTTCGTCAGGGAATCTTCTGCTCATTGTCACGTACCTGTACGCGAGCTCTTTCACCTTTCTCACAAGAGCTTCAAGCATCTTGCTCTTTCGATACCTTGGTCTGATTACTTCCAGTTTAAAGAGAAGGATTCGCTCATCTTCTTCAACCGAGGTTATCTTTGCCCTTGCGAGACCTTCAACAAGAATCTTGTAGTTCCCGTCGGGCATTTTCATTAACTGGACAATGCGAGATACTGTCCCCACCGCATACAGATCGTCAATCAACGGATCGTCATTGGTGATCTCCTTCTGGGAAACAAGAAATATCAGTTGATTGTACTTGGCAAGAGACTCTTCCAGTGCACCGAGAGACTTGTCACGTCCCACATACATTGGCATCACGGAAGAGGGGTACACTATCATATTCGTTCTTGTGGGTATAGCTGGCAGCATTTCAGGGATTCGTGTTTTCTTGTCAGAACTGGCTGCAGCTTCTTCAAGTAGTTGAAACTTCTGTGCCATTGTTATCCTCCCGAAAAACGTTCTAAATATCTGTAAAGCGATTCTCTCATATCGGAGAGCTCATCACTAGTAGTAATTCTCACAGATCTATGACTGAAGGTCACAAAACCAAGTTCCACGGTTATTGTAGCCTTTTCTCTCGAGTCATTCATAACAAGTTCAGGCCATTCTATTGCCAAAACGCTCCTCTCATCCAGCAGTTCCATGAGCCCGGTTTCCCAGACTTCTTCTTTGTTGTGAAGCCTGAATAGATCTGCATGAAAAAGAGTGAGCGGGTGCCCCGGATATACGTTTACTATGGTGAACGATGGACTTCGCACCTGAGACTCTTCAATCCCCATGGCCCCAGCTATGCACTTCACGAAACGAGTTTTCCCGCTTCCAAGATCACCTGCAAGGAAAATCATCTCTCCTCCACGAAGCATTCTGCCGATCAGTCTCGCCACTTCGCAGAGCTGGCTTTCATCTACTGTACCCAGTTCATAGACCTCTTGATGGCTTCTTTCCATCTATAATACTCCGAGTCCCAGCGTTTGGGGCCTGGTGAAAATCTCTTCTGACTCCTTCTCTTTCCCTTAAGCTCATCCATACTCCAGAGATCGAGGCCAAGGCCGGCAAGCATTGCCGCACCAAGAGCCGTGGTTTCCCTTATTGCGGACCTGTCCACTTCGGCACCCAGAACGTCTGATTGCAGTTGCATCAGGAAGTTGTTTCTTGTCACTCCTCCATCCACAAGTAGCTTCTTTATACCTATTCCGGTATCTTCAATCATAAGCTCGACAAGCTCTCTTGTCCTGAATGCAATATAATCAAGAACTGCCCTGACAACATGTGCCTTCGTTGTTCCTCTTGTAAGGCCTATTAGAAGACCTCTGGCAGATGGATCCCAGTAAGGTGCTCCAAGTCCTGTGAGTGTCCCTGCAAAATAGACGTCGTTGCTGTTTTCGACGCTTCTTGCGAGACTTTCAGTCTCTTCCGCAGATGATATCAGACCCATTTCATTCTTCAACCAGCTTATTAATGCTCCCGTTGCGAAAATCGAACCTTCAACTGCATAACATATCTTTCCATTCAAACCCCATGCTACAGTTGTGAGCAAACCGTTATGACTGAAGCAAGGTTTGTAGCCCGTATTCATCAATATGAACGATCCGGTGCCATAAGTGCATTTCGTCTCTCCTGGTTCAAAAGCAGTTTGTCCAAATAGAGAAGCCTGCTGGTCTCCTGCAACTCCTGTTATCGGTGGACCAAACACAGACTCCCCGATCACTTCTGACGAATGGACCACATCAGGAAGAGACTCCCTGGGGATACTGAAGAAATCCAGAAGATCCCTGTCCCACTCATGCTCGGTTATGTTGTATAGCATTGTCCTGGAGGCATTGCTCACATCAGTGACATACTCTCTGTGGCGAGAGAGGTTCCAGATTAACCAGCTGTCTACCGTCCCAAATCGAAGACTCTTTTCCCTCGCGGCTTTTCTTACTTCCGGTACATTCTTCATGAGCCACTCCATCTTCGTGGCAGAGAAGTAAGGATCTGGTATGAGACCGGTCCTGGACTGTATGAAATCGAGATGTTCCTTTCTCAGGGCTTTTGATCGTTCCGAAGTCCTTCGACATTGCCAGACTATTGCGTTATGTAGTGGCTTCCCTGTGTTTACGTCCCATGCAACAACTGTCTCACGCTGATTTGTAATACCGATCGCCTTGATGTCCTTGAAGAATAACCCGGCATCTTTGACAGCTCGCTCGATCACATTCATCGTTGTGTGGACAAGATCATCCGGATTGTGCTCTACCCACCCTGCGTTAGGGTATATCTGCTGAAAGTCCTCCTGCGCAGAAGCCACTTCATAGAAATCCTCGTTGAATACTATTGCCTTTGTGCTACTGGTCCCCTGATCCAGAGCAAGAACGTGGCTCACCTGGCCTTCCTCCTTTTGCTGAAGATCGATCTTTTGTAAGTAATCGCGTCATATGGACATATCTCCTGACAAACATAACACGTGATACATTTTCTATAGTCTATCGTCCCGTCGTCTATTGAGATTGCGTTCACTGGACAGTGCTTTTCACAGGTTCTGCATCTTGTGCATTTGCTTTCAGAAATAGCCGGAAATCTGGTAGTAAATCTTCTCAAAAACCTTACAAAAGGAACAAATGTCAGTGGTGCTGTGGCCGGAAGAGTGAAACGTTGACTGTACGCGTATGTATCACCCATAACCTCATAAGAAGGTATCAGATTTCGTTGAATCGCCCGTAAAGCTGTCGGGACAACTCGGGGGTTTACCCCCACGGTCCGAATGATGTGATCATCAAGCGCAAATCCGCTGGTAGAAGCTGCAATAAGTCCAGGGGAAATGATACGGCCATTTGACGGGCCATTCCCATCCATACCCACAACTCCATCGAGTATATTCAATGAAGGATCTATGATATTGTGCAGATCTATCAACATATCCGCAAATGCGTTTCTGTCTCTTGCCCTGAAATGCCATTTCTGCTTTTCAGAACCCACTATACATCCAAAAGTGTTCTTGATTGCAAGTGTCATGGTCATTTGTGAGTGTGTTTTCAGCTTCGGAAGGTTTATGATTGAGTCAGCTTCCAGAACCTCCCGAGCCACAATGAATCTTCTGTAGATGCCCTTGTCTGTTTTGACCGGAACACCTTCGTCAAACGTTACTATTCTCACTCCATATTTCTTACAGACAGACTCCACTCCGGCGACTCTTGCTACATTAACAGTTTTACCACTTGCGGGACTGTCTCCCAGGACAGGTCTGACACCACTATCAATAAGAATCGAAAGAACGGCATCAACTACCGCAGGGTGAGTAGTAACAGCTTCCTCGGGGGGTCTTGCAGAAAGAAGATTTGGTTTTACGAGAACTCTATCTCCGGACTTGAAGAGGCCACGAACACCGAGCGAAGAGAAGATCTCTTCTAATGCTCTTCTCGAATCCTGATAAGATGAACATTCACTTATCGCCACCCTGGTGGCTTGTTTCACAGAGGACTCTCTTGTGCTTGCGTCGGTCATCAACAATTGCTACAGCCTCCTCCGGAAGTCTAAAGTTGTTGGTGGTAAGGAGCTCAACAATTATCTCTTCCGGAATCGATGTGATTATCCAGAGGTCAGTAAGATATATCCTGTTTCCACTTCTGATCGGAGCCTTCGTTATAGCCGAATCAAGAGCCTTCTTGAAATTCTCCTGGTTATTTCCCAAACTCTCAACTCTATTGTTTTCCAATCGAGACACCTCTAAGATATTATACTCTATAGAACAAAATGGGGAGGAGCTACTGTGAAGAGACTGCATTTGCTCAGAGAAAGGCTCCACATGTATCCTGAGCAGGGAATGAAGGAATTCAGAACGAAAGAAGAATTGCGTAACTTTGTTGATACTCTTCCATCCGAGAAACTCGAGATGATTGAGGTCCTGGAAACTGGTCTCTTATATGTGTACAGAAACAGTGACAATCCTTTCATCCTGCTCAGGGCCGACATGGATGGTCTACCACTGGAAGAAAAGACAGGCGTGGATTACCAGTCAAGAACAAAGGGCTGGATGCACGCGTGTGGTCATGATGTTCACATGGCAGTCCTTGCCGGCGTAATTACGAGAGTTCTCGAGAGTGAGATACCTGTAAATGCTCTGTTTCTGTTCCAACCAGCTGAAGAGGGTCCTGGCGGAGCCAAACCGATCCTGAAATCGGGTATACTCGACAATTTTGAAGTGTCCGCGGCACTTGCACTTCATGTGAATCCCGCTTTCAGAACAGGGACAGTCTCATCGACTCCTGGTCCGATCTTTGGTAATGCAACAGAGTTTGACGCGATATTTGAGGGTAAGGAAGCGCATGGAGCCTTCCCCCACAGTGGGAGAGACGCTTTGCTTCCAGCTTCTGATTTCGTGAAGACAGGTTATGAAATGCTTTCAAGAGTAATCCCTGCTGATCAGCAGTTCGTGTTCACCATCGGAAGATTGCTCTCAGGAAGCCGAAGAAACATCGTGCCTGGGAACGCCTTGGTAGAAGGGACTTTTAGGGCGTTGCGCGAAGAGACAAAGAAGAAGATTATGAAGACGATCGAAGAATTAACCGAGAATCTTGGTTCTTTGTGGAATGTGAAAGCCAGGACGCAGTACGGATCAATGTATCCGGTGGTCGACAACGATCCCGCTATTGTGAGGCTCGTTGAAGAATCGGCAAGTCGTCTTGGATACGATTACTCTGTCTGTCAAACAACATTCACGGGAGAGGATTTTGGCTTTTTTTCACAGCGATATCCTTCGGCGCTCTTCTGGCTTGGGTGTTCTGATCTTGAATCGCATGAAGGGCTTCACTCACAGAGTTTTCTGCCTGAACCGGAATGCATTGATGTAGGGGTGGAGATGATGTTTGACTTACTAAGGGCGATCTCTGAGCATTCGTGATGAGCTTCGTGGTAGTAGACACCGAAACCACAGGCATGTGCCCTGAGAAAGGGGCAGAACTCCTCGAAATTGGAGCGGTTGTGGTTGAGAATTGGGAGGTCAACGAATCGTGCTTCTTCAGTGAGCTGATCAAACCAAAGAGGCACATACCAGTTTTCATCACAGGTTTCACTGGAATCTCCAGCAGAATGGTCCGAAACTGCCCAGGAATAGAAGAAGTCATTCCGCGCTTTATACGTTTCATCGGAGATCGGGCATTGGTGATGCATAACGCCCCTTTCGATCTTTCTTTCCTCAATCACTCGTGCCAGTGCATCGGACTGGACAAGCTGACCAACCCTGTAATTGACACAATAAGCCTTTCCAAAGCACTATTCAGGGGGCGGCATAATCTGGACATTGTGCTTGCGCGACTCGGCATACTGAGTGAGGGAAGGCACAGAGCCCTCGGAGACGCCATGGCAACAGCAAAAGCATTCGTTAAAATGGTGAAGCTTCTTGGTCAGGAACGTCTTGGGGAGTTCATGAAAGGATAATGCATCTCTTCAGGATTGTTCTGCTGTCTTTCTGCTTGAAGAACACAGGGAGATAGCAAGAAATGCTTTGTGAAACCACTATATTTTGTGGTAGAATAATTCTTGCATCCATTTATTGTGTATTCTTTCAGGAGGGATAATATGCTGAGGGTAAGAAAGAGAAACGGGGAAACTACTGATTTTGATATCAGCAAGATAATGAAGGCCATAGAAAAGGCATTTGAAGCAACATCATCTGCCTGCACACCAGACATACTGGAGCGTCTTGCGCTCAGAGTTGTAGCAGACTTCCAGCCAAAGATGAAGAATGGAACAATCTATATAGAGGATATTCAGGACTCCGTCGAAAGAACACTGGAGACTCTCGGATTTTCAAGCGTAGCAAAGGCTTACATCTTATACAGGAAACAGCGAGAGAAGATACGCGACCTGAAGTCCTCGATGCTTGACTTCTCGGAAACAGTTAACAGCTATCTGAACCATCTTGACTGGCGTATTAAAGAAAACAGCACTGTAACCTACTCTATTGGTGGTCTGATCTTACATAACAGCGGCACTGTGACAGCAAATTACTGGCTCAGTGAGGTTTACGATGAACAGATCGGCAGAGCTCACAGAGAAGGGGATTTTCACATTCATGACCTCTCCATGCTGTCAGGTTATTGTGCTGGCTGGAGCCTGAAACAGCTCATCGAAAGAGGCTTGGGAGGAGTAACGGGGAAAGTGTCTTCTTCACCAGCAAGACATCTCTCCACACTGGTTAACCAGATGGTTAACTTCCTCGGCATTCTTCAGAACGAGTGGGCGGGTGCACAGTCCTTTTCGTCTTTTGACACATATCTTGCTCCCTTTGTGAAGGTTGACAGTCTGTCCTTCAAACAGGTAAAGCAGAACATCCAGTCGTTTGTCTTCGGTGTCAACACGCCTTCCCGCTGGGGAACTCAGGCTCCCTTCACGAATATAACGCTTGACTGGACAGTTCCTAATGGTCTGGCCTCTCAGAAGGCTTTTGTCGGTGGAAAAGAAACTGACTTCACTTATGGCGACTGTCAGAAAGAGATGAACATGATTAACCGGGCCTTTCTGGAAATCCTTGATGAAGGTGACGCCAATGGTCGAGGATTCCAATACCCGATACCGACCTACAACATAACAAAGGAATTTGACTGGGAAAACGAGAATGCACGACTGTTATTCGGCATAACTGCCAAGTACGGAGCACCCTACTTTCAGAACTTCCTGAATACTGACCTGAAACCCGAAGACGTAAGGAGTATGTGTTGCCGATTGCAGCTGGACAAAAGAGAGCTGAGGCGTAGAGGTGGTGGGTTATTCGGTTCTGACGAGTTCACCGGTTCAATCGGAGTTGTCACGCTGAACCTCCCAAGAATCGCTTATCTCAGCGAAAACGAAGAGGATTTCTTCATCAGGCTGTCTCGCCTGGCAGAGCTGGCAAGCAGGAGTTTGGAGGTCAAACGAGAGGTAGTTGAAAAGCTCAATCAACAAGGGCTATACCCGTACACCAGGAGCTACCTGAAGAATTTCGATAACCACTTCTCCACGATCGGCATAGTCGGTATGAACGAGGCCGCTCTAAATGCACGCTGGATCCAGAAATCGCTGGGCCACCAGGAAGCTCATGACTTTGCGATCAAGACCCTGGATTTCTTGAGAGACAAGATTGCCGAATTCCAGGAGTCAACAGGACACCTCTACAATCTTGAAGCAACCCCCGCAGAATCTACAGCTTACCGCCTTGCCAAGATCGATAAGAAAAGTTTCTCCGGGATAAAGACTGCTGGAGATAATGTTCCCTTTTACACCAATTCTTCACATCTGCCCGTGAACTATACCGAAGATATCTTTGATGCTCTTGATCTTCAGGAAGAGTTACAGCAGAAGTATACGGGAGGAACAGTGTTCCACGCATTTCTCGGGGAAAAGCTTACAGATTGGCAAACAACACGGCAACTCGTCAAGAAGATAGCTACGACCTACAGGATACCGTACTTCACGATTTCACCCACGTACTCAATTTGCACAGATCACGGTTATCTCCAGGGCGAGCAGTACGAGTGTCCTTCGTGCGGAAAGCATACAGAAGTGTACTCAAGAGTAACAGGCTACTACAGACCTGTTCAGAACTGGAACGTGGGCAAGCAAGAAGAATTCAAGTCAAGGAGAACATACACAATTGAAAGAGACAAACTCGATGACCTTCGCAGGACTCAAGAAGACGAGTCTGGTGGATTATCCCGGGAGAATCTCGCTGGTTCTGTTTACCTCAGGCTGTAATCTCAACTGCCCCTATTGTCATAATCCTGAGCTTCGAAGGAGACAAGAAGGTTCATTCACCATCGATGATGTCATTAAGGTAGTTTCAAGCAGAACAGCGATTATCGACGGTATAGTAGTAACAGGAGGAGAGCCTACCCTGCACGGAAAGCAACTAATATCATTCCTCTCAAGTTTCAAAGAGGTTTTTCCTTCTCTGCAGATCAAGGTTGATTCAAATGGAAGCAACCCGGGGGTTCTTGAAGCTCTACGTGGAGTGGCAGACATGATTGCTGTTGATCTCAAGACAATAGCTTACGAAAGATATCTCGGGATTGAACTCTCCACTGTACTGCGTTCTCTTGAAGTAGCCAGAAGCTTCACTGAACATGAAGTAAGGATAACGATGTATCCTGACTATGTAGACGCGAAACATCCAGAAGAGTTCTGTGCTGTACTTGATTCTTCGTCCGTCGTAGCCGTTCAGCAGTGCTATCTTGACGGAAGACCAGCTAATACACCAGAAGTAGTCGAGGAATTCGCGGAAGGTCTACAAAGGTGTGTTAAAGAAGTGAGACTGAGGCTTTGAGGAGGCGATGTTGATGAGGCTCTTCTTTTCGGGGCGAAGAGAACCCACGCCTGTTACCGAAGGAGAGGTTTCTGTAGAGCGTGCAGGACTGAGAATAATCTTCAACACTCGCTTGAAGAACGGCGCCACAATCATATCTGCAGACCTTCACAATATCAGCGATGAAACCATGAAGCTGGGAAGTATGGATCTTCTGAATATCACAGAAGTATATCCTCCTGTTTATATGAACTCCTGGCAGTCCTGGCTCCCCTTCAAGGCTCACACGAGTCAGCCCGATCC
>LDZU01004212.1_pt1 | contig 46514 bp, 52 predicted proteins | sample 615531 | NCBI WGS metagenome assembly LDZU01 (sample SAMN03408293, study PRJNA278302) | terrestrial metagenome | isolation source: oil reservoir sample SB2 | place: USA: Alaska, North Slope, Schrader Bluff formation | collected 2011-09 | reverse complement strand
TACTTCTTCAACATCCATGATCTGATGCTTTGGCACCATATCATGCATCAGAACATTTAACCTGGTGCCCATCAATAATTGCCCCTTTTAATAGTGTTGAATAGGATAATGTTCAGAGATCTCATCGATTAAAAACCACAGCTTGAACCGTGGTAACGGGCCCGGAGGGATTTGAACCCCCGACCACCTGGTTAAAAGCCAAGCGCTCTACCTAACTGAGCTACGGACCCACCGGTCAACGGAACCTAGCATTATTAAAATGATATATTAACTTAAAAACCTTGTTATTTACACACAGTATGCATCCCATTTTCACCCATCATGAAGAGAGCCGGATCAATACATCTCCGGCCACCACCGATCCGATCGACACCCTTTAATTCAAAACCGCTGATATCTGAGTATAATTGAAGAGAAACAGTGAGTAGAGAATGGAAGAGTACGATCATCTCAGTCCGATAATGCAGACGGCAATGAATATTATCTCACGGTGTACACTTTTTATTTATGCATTAATTGCCGCTCTTTTGATCATTATTGCTCTTCTGACCTTTTTGGATGCAGTCTACCTGATCTTTTCGATCTTCTCGCACGGGAATGTCGTCACCGATATTGTTGACATTCTTGATGTATTGCATGTCCTCCTTCTGACGATCATCGTTGTCGAGGTTCTTGAGACCGTCACCGGTTATTTCAGAACCAAACGGGTTCTTGTGCGCCCCATCCTGATTGCGGGAATGACAGCGATGATACGAAAAGTGCTCGTCATCAGCGTGGATGATACACAGTTGGCAGAAATGATCTGGATCATCGGGATCATCGCCGTACTGACTGCAGCAATCTATGTCATTGGAAAAACCGAGAATGACACCTATTCCGGGTAAAAGAGAAAGAAAGAAGCGGCATTCCGGTAAACAGGAATTCAAATTCCAATCTGATCTCGAAGCTGTTCAAGCCGCGACTCCTGTATTTGGAGCCCTTTCTTCATGCTGTTAATGGCATTCTCTATCTTTTCGACGCTGCCGGTGCGGCGATCCCTGAGAGAATGAGTATTTTCCAGAATACGGATGAGACGCCTGTTCACATCAACACTCTTCACCAGGCGCGCATATTCGGATACGAGAGCCTGGTTAACACCCCGCTCACTGGCGAGCCGGACCACCTCTTCAATTGCATGCCGCCTCTTGAGCACATGTTCTATCGATTCGTAGAGTTCGGTATGCGTGATCGGCTTGATAATGTAATCCTCAATATACATCCCATACTCCTCAGCCTCATCAGGGGTGAGCTGTTTTGCCGTCAGCATCAGGACAGGGATATCGCGGGTTGCCGGGTTCAACTTGATATTTTCAAGTGTCTCCCAACCATCCATCGGCTCCATCATGATATCAAGGAGAATGAGATCCGGAGTGAGATCCATAAGGAGATCAAGGCCTTCTGCCCCGCTGCCAGCCGAATATGTCGTATATCCACCACGCTTCAGCATGGTGACAAATACCTCTACAATGCCAGGATTATCATCAATCACAAGGATTTTTGCTGTCATTAGAGAGCTCCTCCGATCCGCTCTCCAATCTCCCGGAGACGGGCGCAGACCCCCTCCAGGTTTGCATCGTTATCGGCAGTAACGGCAATTAACAGCCTTTCACCAGCAGGAACAAGAACAATTGATTGTTTCGGGCTTTTTACCACAATCCAGAGTGTCGATTCAATATTGACGACAGAGGCGGCTGCCTCGGATGAGGCAATCATAGTGGCACACATCGCCCCAAAAGACTGGGCAGAGAGGGAGTCTTCAAATGATTTGCCAATGAGGATTCCATCGGTTGAAACAAGGGCGCAATCGTTTACGCCTGAAACAGCCTTTATTTCATCGATAAACTGACGAATCATCTGTTTAAGGGGGCCTGCTGACGACATGTGTGCTGATCTCCGGGAAAATTTCACAGGATCCGGGGGTTCATTCAGTACCCATCGAAATGATACATTCGATCATTACTGTTTCCCCGCGATACAAGAATTAAAAAACTAATTCATCCCGCACATAAATACCTTTTTGCTTTCTCTCACAAAACTGCCCTCACAGGAATGAGATCCATTTAAGAGGAAGGGTACAATAGCAGATGCAGGTAAATATGCTTCCGTTGCCTCACAAAAAAGGAAACTACATAAACAATACAACCGAATAATATGAACACGGGGCCATAGGGTAGCCTGGCCATCCTAGGAGACTGGGGGTCTTCTGACCTGCGTTCAAATCGCAGTGGCCCCATTCAACTATTTCTACACAAATTCAGTTTTTAAGGAACAGGTTGATCATCATGAGAATCACCCAAACATGCCGGGATTGTCTCCTTTCCCGCGTCCGGTTCGAAGCAGAACTCTGCACAGAGGATACGGCAATCGTTGAAGAAGCAGTCAGGGCTTCCCGCAATCTGCTTGAATCACGATTTGAAGACGACGTTCCGGCGCCAGTCATTGCAAGCGCTGTTCATCGGTGCTGCTACCGGACAGTCGGTGCCGTCGATCCGTACCGGACCCTGAAGTACCATGATACCCGGATTGCACGGGATGTTGTTGCGAAAGTCAGGCCTCTTATAACCGATCTTCCAACTGCCGTACGTGCGGCAGTGATTGGAAACTCGATGGATTATGGAGTGATGGGGCATACGATTGCCGAGGACTTCACCAACTTCTTCAAAAGTGAGTTTGAGAAGGGCCTCTTCCTCGACGACACGGAAGAGATTGCAAAGGCTGCCCGGAAAGTCGTCTACTTTATGGATAATACCGGTGAGAGTTTCTTTGACCGGATTTTAATCGAGGAGCTGAAACATCTCGGCGCCCATGTCACCGTTGCCGTGAAGGAAGCACCGATCCTAAATGATGTCACCCTTGATGAGGCACGGGATGCCGGGATCGGGGAGGTAGCAGATCACCTGACCACAACCGGGGGCGGTGCGGAGATTGGCATCAATCTCGACAAAATACCCGACGATCTCAGGGACGCGATCCGCCATGCGACCCTGATCATCTCAAAAGGGCTTGCCAACTACGAATCCCTCTCCGATTATTCCGGCCTTCCCCCGGTTGCATATCTGCTGGTTGCAAAGTGTGATCCGATCGCCGAAAAGCTAGGAGTCCCAAAAGGGGCAAAAATTGCCCATATCATCAGATAATTTTTCTTCAGGAAGCATTTATCCCCCCAAACCACCATCTATCTGTATGGTGCTTGAGACCAACCTGTATTTCGCATTGATTATTATCGGTGCATTATTGCTTCTCTTCGAAGCGATGAATCCGGGGTTCTTTGCCGCTGTACCCGGGACAACGATGATCGTCCTTGGAGTCATGTTCCTGATGGGCATCGACGTCTTCAGCAGCACGTGGGGAATTCTGATCGGTGTTGCATCTGCACTCATTGCCGCAAGCCTGACTGTCCTGTTTTACCGGCGCCTCTCACCCGAACAACTGCCAACGACGATGAGTCGTGACTCTCTAGTTGGAAAGGAAGGAAAGGTCGTGCGTGAAGTACAATCGGACGAACTCTCAGGGAAGGTCTCGGTCTCCGGTGTCGAGTTGAGTGCACGCTCAACAGGAAGAATACTCTCCCCTGGTACAACCATCCGGGTAGTCAGTTCCGAGGGAGTGCATGTCATTGTAGAGGAGGTATGAAAGTATGGCTCTCATTGATAATTTTGTTACTATCGTTTTAATTTTAATTATCGTCTTTATATTTGCCCGTGGTGTCGTCATAGTCCAGCCGTACCAGCAGGGTCTCACTATCCGGCTCGGTACTTATACCGGTCGGATGAACCCCGGTTTCCGCTGGGTTGTCCCGTTCATCACTGATGTCATCAAGCTGGATCTCCGGACACAGGTGATCGATGTTCCATCACAGGAAGTGATCACAAAGGACAACTCACCAACGAACGTCGATGCGATCATCTATGTCCGGGTGATGGATCCTGAAAAGGCATTCTTTGAGGTTGCCGCATATAAATCCGCAACGGTGGCTCTTGCACAGACGAGTCTTCGTGGCATTATCGGCGATATGGAGCTTGATGAGGTGCTCTACAACCGCGATCTGATCAATACCAAGCTCCGGGATATGCTTGACCGTGAAACCGATCAGTGGGGTGTGAAGGTCGAGCGTGTCGAGATAAAAGAGGTCGACCCGATCGGTGCTGTCAAGCAGGCGATGACCGAACAGACTTCCGCCGAGCGTGAACGGCGTGCGGCCATCCTCCGGGCTGATGGAGAGAAGAGAGCGGCCATCCTGAAGGCAGAAGGTCTCCGGCAGAGTATGATCCTTGAGTCCGAAGGTGAACGGCAGAGCAAGATCCTGAGGGCGGAAGGTGAACGGCAGGGGAAGATCCTGATGGCCCAGGGAGATGCACAGGGGCTCCGTATCCTGGCACTTGGCGCCCGGCCGCTTGATAAACGTGCAATCACGGTCCTCTCGCTTGAGGCTCTGAAGAAGATGGCCGAGGGAGAATCAACCAAGATCGTGCTGCCGTTTGAGCTGACAAGCCTCATAAAGCAGAGCGCGAAGTTCCTTGGTGCAACCGAGGATCTGCATGATGAAGATCCAAAAGACGTAATGGAACTCTCTGAGGATATACTCGGCGATATGCCAGGAAAAGATGCAATCCATTCTGCAAAAGAGATCTTAAAATCGATCGAAGCAGATATCGATACATCCGATATCAAGATGATCGGAAAAGATAAGATCGAATAACCGGAACCCGGCAGCATTGCCGGTCCTTTCCATTCCACTTTTTTTACATCAAACCATCACTTCTATCAATCGATACTCCAACTATATCACTATGACAGAGATCATCCGGGAACTTGGGAAAGACGAATTCTATCTCGCAGAAAAACTCTGGCGGGAGTATCGCGGTCAGAAAGTAGATGCAACAAAAGAACGTATAATCGGTGTATTTATTGAGAAAGAACTGGTTGCAACAGCCCGTTGTACCCGCCACCCTGAGGGTCTGGAGATGGACTGGGTCTTCACCTCGGAAACAATACCGGGGCAGGGGTTTTGCCCGTATTGTGGTACAGGCACTCCTTGAGCCCTGCGGCGCCGAGTCCATATACATCCATTCCACCCTCTCATTGATCGCATTCTACACATCCCTTGGATTTGAACGGATTGAAGAACGGGTAATGCCACAGACGATCAGGGAGCGGTTCATCTTCTGTTTTGGAGAGATGGAAGGATGCAACGCCATCCCGATGGTACGAAAAGGAAGATAGTATATCGGATCTTTCCAGAATCAGGGATTGAAGAATGCTTCCCTTCTTCATCACCTGAAGATTGATTGCTCTTCACATATGGAAGAGATAGGGGAGGAGGATCGGGACCATCAACATGAAGAGGACCGCCCATGAGACCGAGACGATGATACGATCCACATATCCTCCCAGTCCACGCCCTTCCAGAAGCCTGTTAAGCCCCTCTCTGAGGATATGACCGCCATCAAGCGGGAGCATTGGCAGGGCATTGAAGATTCCGACCATGATGTTAATCCAGCCGAGCCAGAAGAGGAGATGAATCAGGGACCAGAATCCACCAAAAGGGACCTGAAGGTAGCTGTTCTCAACTGAGTCATAGGGGATCACCCTGAGGAACTCCGTTCCGGGAACGACATTCAGGGGGGCGATTAAGAGATAGAGCATCCCTTCAGGCGATGCAAGATTGCCAAGAACAGTGACAACCTGCTCGCTGTCATAATACATGACCCCCATAAACCCGGTTTCCATCCCGTTGGCAAATTCTTCCGGCCATTCCGAAAGGACGAGGGTCCGTTCAACAAGAGTGCCATCCGAATCAACGGTGAGGGTCAGGGAATCTCCCGGGACTGTATCTGAGAGGAGGGCTGTCACCTCCTCCCGGGATGCCACGGGTTTGTCATTGACATTCATGATGATCGAGGGAACGGGAAGATCAGCCTCATATGCGGGGTAATCCTTATAGACACCGGTGACAACCGGGGCCGGCGACGGGGCAACCATTCCGAGGAGGAGCACAAGAGCAATAAAACAGGCGATACCGACGGTGAGATTATTAGCAATGCCTGCACCAAACATCCGCATCTTCGGCATACCATGTGTTTCATCGAGATCTTCCTCATCTGGTTCAACAAATGCACCGATCGGGATGACTGCCAGGAGAAGACCGGTGCTCTTCACTGCAATCCCCTCGATCCGGCAGAGGATACCATGGCCAAACTCATGGATTGCGATCGTGAGTACAAGCGCTGTCCAGACCGCAAATGATGAAGGAATAAACTCATTTACACCAGGGATGAGGAGAAGATTCTGTGGCTTCTGGAAGTCAGTCGGCTCCGGGCGTGTCAACAACGTGATCTCTGTCGTCTTGACGAGCAGGTACATCATCAGGGCCGAGATGAAGACGACCATCAGCACCCCGATGGTGCCATATACCCTGAAGAATGCCTTCAGTGGGATGAAATGATCGAAGAACCGGACGTTTTCCGTCTTGATCATCATAATAGGACCATAAAACGAGATATTTTCTGGAAATAAACCGTTTCTCCATATGACCGCCGCTATGACCGCATAGAGAGCAATGACAAAAACGACAGGGAAAAGCCAGTCCATAAGTAGGAGTACTATTAGCGGTGAACCTTCATAAAACCGTTCACTGTTTCAAAAATCAAGAAGCGAAGACTGGCTTTCTTTTTCGAGGAGAGCCGCTACCGTCTTCCAGCTCGATCGTGCACATGCGGGAGGCGCCCCATGTTCCCGGATATACTCTGTGAGAAACCGGATTGTCTTTTTATCCGAAGGATACCCGCTCCCGATATCACCGTATTCAAGGGCGAGATCGGCAATCGCCCGATCCCTCGTAACTTTCGCAATGATACTGGCAGCACCGACGATTGTGTACGTCTCATCTGCATGGTGCTCGGCGACCACCTCACAGGGTGTTTGAAGAAAGGAGAGCACAGTATCTGCGTACCGTGAGGCATTCACATCACATGCGTCAAGGTATGCAGTTTCCGGCTTCAGTGCCGCAACACATGCAGCGTGTGCCCGTGCCACTACCAGGTTCATCGAGGTGAGGGGGAGGGCAGCATCAATCTCACCGGGGGAGACAGAGACAACATGATAGATGCAGGCTTCTACAAGTTGGGAGAAGATCACCTCCCTTTTGCGGGGGGCGAGGGTTTTTGAATCCCTGATTACAATGGAGTCAAGTTGCGTGATATCCAGAACAGCCGCGGCAGCAACCACCATCGGCCCGAGAACCGCACCCTTCCCTGCTTCATCCACCCCACAGAACATACATACAGATCACTCCGCAAGGTATTTTAACACCTGCTTCGGTAAAACCGTATATGTACATCATTGTGATCGGACTCGGTGGTATCGGGAGAAGCCTGGCAGCCATTGCTGCTGAGAACGGCGACAGCGTTGTTATCATCGACAGGGATGAAGAGCGGTGTGCCCTGATGCTTGAAACCTACGATCTTCTGGCAATCACCGGGAATGCCACCGACAAAGCCATCCTGGAAGATGCCGGGATCGATCATGCAGATGCTCTGGTTGCAACCACGAGCGATGATGCGGCAAATCTCATGACATGCTGGCTTGCAAAACGGTATTCTGTCCCCAATGTCGTCTCTGTCGTGAACCATAAGGAGCATTCCGAGCTTTTTTCAGAGGTAGGAGTTCGGATCAGCGAGAACCCTGACGAGATCGTGGCCAGATCTCTCTATACCTGGGCAGAGAACCCGAATACACAGGCACTTGCCTCAATCCATGGAGGAGGTATCTTTGAGATCACCGTGGAGGCAGAATCACGTGGCGTTAATAGAAAAATCAGTGACCTCGATGTCAAAGACTTCGTGATCATTGCAGTACACAGGGCAGGAGAGCTTATCATCCCGAGAGGAGATGTCGTTATACGGCCGGAAGACGTGATAACAGTCTTTTCGAAGAAAGAAGCAGAGATGAGTAATCTTCGTTATTTAAACCAGCAGTTTACAAAAAAAATATGACACCGGTTGAAACCGGCAGCCACTTTAGAGGAATGCTTTGAGATGCCTGAGTTCCAGAAGTAGCGAGGGGTTTGCCTTGATCAGCTCGGTGATCAGTGTTAGCGTGCTGAATTCCTCAAGATTGATCTTTGAGATAGAATGAACAATGGCATTCAGCTTCTCATCTGATAACCCGACAAAGACTTCTTTGACGGCATAGTTCCGTTCAAGCGCCTTCCCCAGGGTTGAGCTGCGCCAGGTTGTATCATAAGGCAGCAATGCGGCTTTTCTGGTGTCACCTTTCTCAAGAGCTTCGATTGCAGTCTCAGCGGCAAGCCGTCCGGTATACATCGCATTGTAAATCCCGCCTCCGGTGATGGGATCAGAGACCCGGGCCGCATCGCCGACGATCAGCATATTATCTGCAACCGTGCACGAGAGGGGTTTGCAGACCGATACTCCACCAACGATCAGTTCGATGCATTTGCCATCCGGGAACTTCCTTTTGACGAAACGGTCAAGATAATCCTTAGCACGATGGCCGGCACCGCTCTTACTTCCGCCGATACCGATACCGACATTGGCAAGCCCTTTTCCTTTGGGGAAGACCCAGACATATCCGGCTGGTGCCACATCATTGCCGAGATAGAACGAGGTCATCTGTGCATCGATATCGATCCCGGTCATCAGGTACTGGGCACAGGATTCGATCTCGCGAAGCGGGACGGTGGTGTCGATTCCAGCCCATTTTGCAAACTTTGACTCGATGCCATCTGCGGCAATCGTGATCTTCGCATCCACATCGTACATCTTCCCATGCTGTTCGATGACCGCACCGGCAACTGCACCATTCCTCATGATTGGAGCAGTGGCCCGTGCCTTCACGTACGTCTCGGCACCTGCTTCGGCGGCCTTCCAGACAAGTTCCCGGTCAAAGACCTTCCTGTCAAGGACGTACCCGACTTCTGATCCCGCCATCTTCGGCTCCAGGACCATCGAGAAGTCATCGGGGGCAACAAGTTCCGCCCGTTCAATATCAGTTGCGATCCACTTTGGATCCGGGGGAATGAAGTCGGTTAAGAGTTCCTTGCCGATACCCTCGGCACACCTGACCGGAGCACCTATTGCCGGCCGCTTCTCGACAAGACAGACAGAGAGGCCTTTCTCTGCGGCAGTCTTTGCCGCAAGCGCCCCGCCGGGACCTCCTCCGATGACCAGCATATCGTACTGCCGTTTCATTCCTTGACAACCTCCAGAGCACCGAGCGGACAGACCTTCTCACAGATTCCGCAGTTGATACAGGCGATATCCACTGTAAGAAATGCATCGACCAGCTCAAGGGCACCTTCCGGGCATACAGAGACGCAGGCTCCGCAGTACCCACAGATATCCCGTCGTATATTGAGCATTAACAATGTAATGGGACGGGAATACGTTTAATTATATTGATCCATTCAGGTTTAAACAGGCAAAGACGATTGACACGTTCTACTTTCAGATGATATACCCAATAACTATTAAGAATTCGAGCCAATACTTCTGAAACAGCCCGGGTGTAGAATGGCTGCCCGGGCTGCGGGATCCATAACGATGAGTGAACTGAAAGGCGGGCCAACCCAGCCCGAAGTATGTGCCGTTGCGCTTTCGAAGCTTGGGGTTCGCCCCGGAGATACTGCTATAGATATCGGGTGCGGGACCGGGACCGTCACCGTCGCCATTGCACGGGTTGCAGAACGGATCTATGCAATAGATATGCGACCCGAGGCGATTGCTGTGGCTGAAAGAACAATTGCCGATTCCGGGTTAACGAATATCACCCTTGTCGAAGGAGATGCATTACCATTTCTCGAGGAGATTGAGGAAATTGACGTCGCGTTTGTTGGTGGCTCAAAGGGGCTTCTGCAGGTACTACCGCTTCTTGCAGAGAAGAGGGTCAGAACGATTGTGGTAAATGCCGTCCTCCTCGAGACCGCCACGCTCGCCATCGGCACGATGCGTGAACGTGGCATCTTCTCAGAAGCTATCCACCTTCAGGTCTCACGATCCGCTGATCTCGCCGGAAAAACGATGTTCAAGCCTGAAAACCCCATCTACATCATCGTCGGGGGGTGTAGACAATGTTGATTGCTGTCGGCCTCGGACCCGGGGATCCCGAACTGCTCACCCTCAGGGCTGCAGGGCTCCTCAGGGAGGCGGACTCGGTCTTTGTTCCAGGCGAGATGGCATATAATCTCGTTGCGGCATACAGAAGAGATGCCATCAGCCTTGATTTCCCGATGACGAGCGATGAATCCTATATTGAATCGTGCATGGAAGAGAATGCAAAGAAGATCGCACCATATGCCCTCTCCGGGACCGCTGTCTTTGGGATCATCGGTGACCCGAACTTCTTCTCGACCTTCTCCCGGTTAACAGCGATCCTGAAACGGGATCACCCGGAGATTGAATGCAGCACGGTGCCTGGAATCAGCTCCATCACGGCACTTCCATCTGTAGCAGATCTTTCGATCCAGAAGAGTTTTTCTGTCTCGGATGGATCTGATCCGGATGTCCGGATCACGCTGAAGGTACGGCGTCCACAGAAGATTGCAGCGGAGCTGAAGAAGGAAGGATACTCCGAATTTGTCCTTGTGGAACGGATGTATATGGACGATATGACGATCTATACCAATGAGAACCTGCCTGAACAATCCAATTACTTCAGCATACTGTACGCGAGGAAATTATGAGCAATTTTTATATTGTCGGTGCAGGATGCGGAGATCCCGGCCTGATCACGGTGAAGGGGATGGATCTCCTGAAGAGAGCGGAGATTCTGATCTATGCAGGATCGCTGGTGAACCCGGAGCTTGTCGCTGCATCGGGAGCAGCTACAAAACTTGATTCCTCAAAGATGAACCTGGATGAGATCTGCGGTGCGATCCGGGAGGGAGTTCAAGAGAAGAAACGTGTTGTCCGTCTCCATTCCGGCGATCCCGCACTCTATGGTGCGATCATCGAACAGATGGCAGTCCTTGAGAAGGATGGGATCAGACCGGAAATTGTGCCCGGTGTCTCGTCCCTCTTCGGTGCAGCAGCAGCACTCAACACCCAGCTCACCCTGCGGGGTGTTTCTGAGAGTGTCATCATCACCCGCCCTGCCGGTGCAACCCTCGAAGAAGATCGAATTGCAGAATTCTCCCGGATCGGGGAGACGCTGGTCATCTTCCTTGGGACCGAGAAGCTGAGGGATATCATGGCACGGGTTGAATGCCCGCAGGATACGCCGGTTGCGGTTGTCTACCATGCCACCTGGGATGACCAGAAGATTGTCAAAGGTACTGTCGCCGATATTGCAGATACGGCGGATGCAGCAGGTATTTCTAAGACCGCTCTGATCATCATCGGCCGCGCAGTCCTTGGAACCGAAAGCGGATTTGTCCATTCCCATCTCTACTCATGAACTGTTGCGTCATCGCCCTGCCCCGCTTCTCAGAACTTGGCCAGAAGATAGCAGAGGCGATGAATGCCGATCTCCTTTCTTATGAGGAGGGTATCTTCAAAACAGCATTTGCGGAGTACGAAACGATCATTGCGGTGATGTCGGCAGGAATTGCCGTCCGGTCCTCTGCCCCCCTCCTCACCGACAAATGGCATGATCCTGCGGTTGTTGTCGTAACCCCGGATGGGAAGTATGCAATCCCGATCCTGGGCGGCCACCATGGTGCAAATGATCTCGCCTACCGCCTCGGAGAGCATGGATTCATTCCGGTGATCTCGACCGCAACCGAGGTGCAGGGAAAGCCATCTGTCGAGGGGTATGCCGCATCAGAACAGTGTCGGGTGATCAACCGCCCCTCGACCCGGAGGGTGAATGCCGCCTTCCTCGATGGTGATGTGCCGGTCTACGAGATCCCGGAGCCAGGCATCGTGGTGGCAGGGCCGGGGGTTTCGGTTCTGATCAGGGCAAAACCCTACACCATCGGGATTGGCGCACGGCTTGGGATTACGCCGGAAGAGGTGGTGGATGCAGTGACGTCCGCACTCAAAGACGCTCAAATCCGTGCTGATGAGGTGGGAGCGTTTGCAACTACCGAGAAGAAGCGGCCTGACCCCGGCCTCGCCGAGGGGGTACGAAGGCTTGGGGGTGTCCTCATCTACCTTGGCGACGATATGATCAACAGTATAGAGACACCATCTTCGTCACGGGCGGGGCTGATTGGTTTGAGTGGGGTTGCAGAACCCGCTGCCATCGCCTGCTCGGAGAAGGGCGAGCTTGTTATGAAGAAGAAGACCTATGGAAGGGTGACCATTGCAATCGGAAGGTAATGAACAAGGCCTCCTCTCGATCGTCAGTACAGGTCCCGGGAATATCCAGCAACTGACCCCGGCGGCCTTAAAGGCGATCGCAAAGGCGGAGTATATCATCGGGAACAATGTCTATATCGACCTGATTCAGCCTCTTACTGATGGAAAAGAGGTCGTGAAGAGCCCGATGGGCGAAGAGGTGAACCGGGCGCAGCTCGCACTCGATCTTGCTGAGAATCATCGTGTCGCGATGATCTCAGGTGGGGATGCAGGGGTCTACGGGATGGCCGGGATCGTCATCGAGGTTGCCGAGAGGACCGGGTCCCGGGTTGCCATCGAGGTGATACCGGGAGTAACAGCGGCAACTGCTGCGGCATCATGTATCGGCTCCCCATTGTCAGGTGATTATGTGACCATCTCACTCTCTGATCTCCTCACACCATCTGAGGTGATTGCGATGCGACTCGATCATGCATCAGCAATGGGTGTGCCGCTTGCGATCTACAATCCCCGGAGCAGGGGGCGGCCGCATAACCTTGATACCGCACTTGCCATCATCTCAAAGCACAGGGAGAAAGATACCCCCGTTGCTGTCGTGAAGAATGCATACCGCCCCGGTGAAGAACGGCATATCATGACACTTGATGAGCTGAAGGCCGATACATCAATTGTGGATATGCATTCTATTGTGATCATCGGCGGACTTGAAAGCAGGATATGGAAGGTGGGAGACGATGTCAGAGGAATTATCACCCCGCGTGGATACCACAGAAAATACGTATATTGATCTCGGCGCAGATACCCGTGAAGGGTATGCAATCGCGAAGACAAGCAGGCAGCTTGCCAGGGAGATGATCGGCGATGAGACACCGGAAGACCGGATCCGCCAGCGATGTTCGGTTGCGGTCGGGGATTTTGCGATGGCGGATCTGATGCGGTTTGCACATGATCCGATCGCTGCCGGTATCACTGCGATCCGGGAAGGAGCACCGATTTATACGGATATACGAATGGTGCAGGTCGGCATCCTGAAGAAAGGGCATTCATGCAGTGTCGAATGCGCCCTCGATTATGGTGCGGATACCGCAGCAGCCGAAGGGATCACCAGAACATCAGCCGGGTTTCGTGCACTCGGGGGGAAACTTTCCGGCTCCATTATAGTGATCGGAAACGCCCCCTCAGCCCTACTCTCTGTCTGCCGGATGATCGGCGAGGGAATTGTTCCTGCGCTTGTGATCGGAACCCCGGTCGGGTTTGTGAATGCTGCCGAGTCAAAAGAGCTCCTCAGGACGATGCTCGTTCCCTCGGTCTCAAATGTCGGGACCCGTGGCGGCACACCGATCGCTGTTGCAAGCATGAACGAGATCATCACCATATCACTACAGTAGTCTATGATCGATCCCGTGAGTGGCTTCTCCTATCCAGACGAGTGGATCAGGCATGCCAGAGAGAGGGGAGATATCACTCCTGTCGAAGAGGGAAGAGCAGTCCTGACATCATCGGGTGCGATCCTCAGGCGGGGGATTACCACCGGGGCAACTGCGGCAGCGGCAGCAAAAGCAGCTCTGCTTTCACTCAGGCAACCGGTATCGGAAGTCGGGATCATGCTTCCCTGCGGGATACGGGTAATGGTTGATGCGACTGGTGAAAATGGAGAGGGGTATGCGGTGAAGGATCCGGGCGATTACCCGGACGACCGGACCGCTGGCCTCCTCTTCCGGGCAAAAGCCACCCCCTCCCCGGAGATTGTACTTCACGCGGGAGAGGGGATCGGGAGGTTCGTCCGTGACACTCCCCGCTATCTCGAGGGCGAACCGGCGATCTCCCCCCCGGCACGCGAATGTATCCTGAATGCTATCACCGAAGCGGTCCGGGAGATTGGACTCTCCGGTGCGCACATCACCCTGACCGTCGTTGGCGGCAGAGAGGCAGGGGCAGATACCTTAAACCCGAAGGTCGGGGTTGTCGGCGGTATCTCCCTCCTCGGTACAACCGGTTTTGTCGAGCCATGGGACGATCATCTCGAATCAACAATGGAAGAGCGGGTGCGTGCAGCCGATCGTGTGGTGATCACAACCGGCAGGATCGGTCTCCGGATCTCCCGCCTCCTCTTCCCGGAGTACGAGGTGGTGCTTGCCGGATCAAAGATCAGGCAGGCACTCTCTGCCGCAGAGGGGGAGGTGATCCTCTGCGGCCTGCCCGGCCTTGTCCTGAAATTCCTCAGGCCCGATATCCTGAACAGCACCGGGTACCAGACGGTGGAGGAGTATGTCGCCACACCGGAAGGGATCACTATGATGAAGAAGGTACTGGAAGAAAGTGTTCCAGAAGGTGTGAAGGTTGTGATCGTGAGCCGGGACGGAGAGATCATAGGTGATTCGGCATGAAGGTGGTGGGGGTCGGATGCGGAAACGGGATGCTGACCGAAGAGGGTGTTGCTGCCATACAGGGGGCACGGCTCATCTACGGCTCAAGGCGGGCAATTGAACGGGTTCGGCATCATATCAATCCTGGTTGCACCGTCAGGACGATCACCGACTACAAGACGATACAGAGCCTGCCTGATGAGGCGGTGATCCTCTCGACAGGTGATCCCCTGCTGGCCGGGCTCGGGTACCTCGGTGGTGAGATCATCTGCGGGATATCAAGCCTTCAGGCCGCATTTGCTGCGGTTGGTCTTTCCTGGAGCAATGTATCGGTGATCGATGCCCATGGAAAAGACCATGCAGAAGCAATTCATGATGCCGTCACCGATTGCAGAAGAGACCGCCCCGTCTTCATCATCGCCGAACCGAAATTCCCGGTTCACGAGCTTGCAGAGGCTCTGCGTGGGATGGATCTCGTGATATATATCTGCCAGGATCTTGGAGAAACGGAAGAGCGGATCATCACCGGCACACCGGAAAATCCCCCGGTTCCTGATTCAACACTCTTCTGCTGTATCGTGTCCCCCAACCGGACGAAGTGAGAGGGGGATTGTACTCTCTTCACAAAACTCCGCTATCCTTTTGTGGACACGGTCGATCATCCCTCCGCTTGTGACGATCACAACCGGCTCCTGCCTGAGTGCATGGAGGATCGAGGCATCAATGACACCATAGGTAAGGTCTGCTGAGATCTCCGCCCCGGCAAGATGCCGTTTTGCAGTTGTCCCCATCACCCCGATCCTGAGCGGGGAGACGGTCTCCATGAGGTGGGGGAGGGTTCCATCAAGTCCCAACGAGCAATCGATCAGATAGATCGGGGCTGGTGCATGGGGTGTGGCGACGGTGGTTGCCATCTCCTCGATCCGCTGCGCCATCTCAAGCAGCCCTGCGGGGGGTTCGCTCTCCTTCATGATCCCCCGACGGGCAAGATGGTGGTGGAGTGAGAGGACTGCCGGCTGTGTCAGGTGTGCCCGCCGCATCAGGTCAGCATCGCAGAAGACCGAACGGGGCGGAGCATGCATGAGGATCTCGCCTCCTTCGATCAGTACCACATCATCTGCCCAGGAATAAGCAAGCTCCACATCATGGGTCGAGAGGAGGATTGTCACCCCCTGCTGGTTGATCTCTTCCAGGAGATCCATCACCTCCGCCGCACCTGCAGGGTCAAGTGAGCTCGTCGGCTCGTCAAAGATCAGGATCTCCGGTTTCATTGCCAGCACCCCGGCGATTGCGGCCCGCTTCTTCTCGCCGCCGGAGAGATGGTGCGGGGGCCTGCGTTCATATCCGGTGAGCCCGACTGCAAAGAGGGCATCTGAGACGACCTGCCGGATCTCTTCCTCGCCCAGCCCGAGGTTCAGGGGCCCAAATGCCACATCCTGGTACACGGTCGGGGCAAAGAGCTGTGAGTCTGAGTTCTGGAAGACCATACCCACCTTTCTGCGTACCTCCCGGAGCTGGCGCGAGCTGTACTGGATCGACTCTCCCGCTACCAACACCTCGCCCGATGTTGGCCTGAGGGTGCCGTTGCACATCAGGAGGAGGGTGGTCTTCCCGGCACCATTCGGACCGACAAGTGCAGTCCTGCTCCCCCTCTTCAGGGAGATGCTAACATTTTTCAGTGAGTCCGGGTGGCCGGTGTAGGCGAAGGTGAGATCCTTGAATTCTATGGCAGGTGCTGGCATGGGTATCATCTCATAACGGGGGGAACGGGAGAGGCAGGAATGCGAGGATTCCTGCGAGTGAAAGGAAGAGAAAGACCGGGAGGATATGGTAGATGGTCAGGGAGGCTTTTGGTTCGAGGATTTCAAATTTACCATCATAGCAGCGGAGATCCATTGCGGTCATCAGCTCTTCTCCCCGATCCCATGCCCTGATGAAGAGAGAGGAGGAAAGCATCGAGATGGCGATGATCCCCTTCCTGAAAGAGGAATATCCGTTCCTCATCACCTGGGCATTATAGATGGCGACAGCCTCCCCGATGATCACAAAGATCGATCGATAGAGGAGCATCGCGAGATCGATGAACTCGTCTGGGAGCCTGAGGGACCTGAGTATACTGAAGAGCTCGATCATCGGCGTGGTCAAAGCGATGAAGAGGAGGCCGCAAGTACCGCCGATTGCGCGTGAAAGGATGAGAAAGGCATTGAGTGCCGCTACATCCGTTGCGGTGAAGGTGAGCCAGGGGAGCGGGATGGTGAGAATGGGAACGCCGCCGCCGGTCAGGAAGAGGATCACAATCACACTCATCAAGGCAAATGATGCCGGGATCAACAGGAGTGTGAGATAGAGGCGGGCCGGTATCTCTGCACAAAAAACGGTGACAATTGAGAGGATAATAGCAATAAAAAGGGGGGCATATGGGGTATCTGCCGATATCGCAATCAGGATTGCCCCGAGCCCGAGAATGAGCTTGATCCGGGTATCAATACCCCGGAGTGCATTCCTGCAGGCATAATCATCCAGGAAATGGTGGTCGATTGATTGCACTGCTCTCTCTTATTGCTTGATGTCTGGTTGTATTAACTACGATGATGTCGTCTCTGCTCCACGCCAGAGCCCGAAGACATACCCGATGAAAAATGCTCCGATCGCCGCCTGAAGGGCAAAGAGAAGCGATTCAATCTCACCGCCTGGTGGCTCCCAGAATGGATTGACCCAGGGTTCGTATCCCTGCTCTTCGATATAGTCGACAGCAGCACCATCAGCTCCGCCCCATGCCTCCTCGTCCCCCCCAGGATCTGCCTGAATGGCAGCATTCTGGATGAGAAAAATTGCGGCAAAGGCAATTATGATGACAACCACAACAATCTCAAGTCCGTATTTCATGCCCATCCCTCCCTGAGGCGTTCAGCACGTTCCTGCGTGATGACCCCGATCCTGATCAGGATCTCGGGCTTCAACTGCACGATGTACTTGAAGACGAGTGCAATGACCAGACCCTCAATGATCGCAAGCGGAATCTGGGTGATCGCAAATATTGCACCAAATGTCATAAAGGATGCCATGAACCCCCCGACTTCAGCGGGGAATGCCAGCGCAAGCTGGAACGAGGTGACAACATAGGTGACGATATTTGCACAAGCCGCTGCAAAGAAGATGGTGACGATCTCGTTGATGCCCACCTTCTTTCCCGCGATAAAGATCGCATATGCCACAACAGGGCCTGCAATACCCATTGAGAAGATGTTTGCACCGAGCGTTGAGATACCGCCATGGGCGAGGAAGAGCGCCTGGTACACAAGGACGATCAATGCCAGAACCGATGCGATGAAGGGGCCAAAGAGAACCGATCCAAGGCCGGTACCGGTCGGATGCGAACAGCTCCCCGTGACCGAGGGGAGCTTCAGGGATGAGAGGACAAAGACGAAAGCCCCGGCAACCGCAAGGAGCGGCAGGGCCTCCCTGTTCTCACGCACCATCCTCCTGAGTGCATAGAACCCCATGATCACAAAGGGGGCAGAGAGGACGACCCAGATCTGCCACCAGGGGCTTGGTAGGAAACCTTCCATGATATGCATAACTACACCAAATTTGTTTTATCTAAATAAGATTTACTTGTTATAAAAGTGTATTGATTCGGCTCGCAGAACAGAGCTATTTTTTATCTTCGGCACCATACGCCCTGAACAAGGAGTGAACCATTCATTGCCTGAAAATATGAAACGGATTCCCCGGATTATCATCGCAGGCACTCATAGCGGGTGCGGGAAGACGACGATTGCCACCGGCCTGATGGGGGCGCTTGCCGCACGCGGACTTGTCGTCCAGCCTTTCAAGGTCGGACCCGACTTCATCGACCCGACCCACCATACCGAGATCTGCGGGAGGAGTTCACGGAACCTCGACCCCTTCATGATGGGAAAGGAGGAGGTATTGCGAACCTTCATCTCCGCCTCAGAGGGTGCGGATATCACTGTCATCGAAGGGGTGATGGGGCTCCATGACGGAGTCGACGGAACCGGAGAATCGAGCACCGCCGATGTCGCCCGGATCCTCTCATGCCCGGTGATCCTGACCTGCGATGTGAAAGGGATGAGCCGGAGCGTTCATGCGATGATCCTCGGGTACACGACCTATGATCCGGCTGTTTCATTTGCGGGAGTCATCTATAACCGTGGGGGATCTGATCGCCACCGGGAGATGATTGGATCTGCCGGGAAGCTGCAATCACTCGGATGGATTCCACGCCGGGACGAACTCCGGGTGAAGAGCCGCCACCTCGGCCTCACCATGGCAGGTGAAGGAGAGGGGCTCCGGGAGAGCCGGAGAATCGTTGAAGAGTGCTGTGATATTGAGGGGATCATACAGGCGGCTTCCGCTGCCCCCCCGCTCAGGCAGAGGGTAGATGATGAGAACGAAACCGAAATGCGGGTTCGGATCGGCGTTGCGATGGATGCGGCATTCTGCTTCTATTATACCGAGAACTTCACGAAGCTGAGGAGAGCTGGAGCCGACCTCACATTCTTCTCTTCCATTGCAGACCCACTCCCGGATGTCGATGCACTCTATCTCGGCGGCGGCTATCCCGAACTCCATGCAGCAGCCCTTGAAGCGAGCCCGTGCAGAGAGGAGATCCAAAAAGCCGCCGATAATGGTCTTCCAATCTTCGGTGAGTGCGGGGGGCTTGTCTATCTCTCCCGCTCGCTGAAGACTGAAGAGGGTTCATTTGCCGGTGTCGGTGCCATCCCCGGAGATTCTGAGATGAAGAGCCGGTTCCAGGCACTTGGATATGTGGACGGAGCCGTCACAGGAGATTGCACCCTCCTTCCCCCAGATCTCCGGTTCCGTGGCCATGAGTTCCATTACTCTGCCCTCTACCCGGATCGTGGCTGCCGGTATGCATTCACCCTCAAACGGGGAACTGGGATCATGGATGGAAAGGACGGTATCGTCGAGGGCAATACGATCGCCGGGTACACCCATGTCTATTTCACCAGGCGGTTTGCTGACGCGTTTGTTGCAATGGCAACGAGAAGACAATCAGAATGAGAACGTCCCGTACTGCCCGCCGCCGCCCGGATGCAGGGTTATCCTCCCCTCACGGAAGGCGGCGATTGCATCGGCAACACCCGGATGGACCGATCGGATCTCCTCTGTCGGCAGATGGAGCAGGATCGAGAGTTCATCGCCGAAGGTTGTGATAAGCTCATCATACAGGGCTGAGCATTTCTTTGTCCGTGGGGAGCAGGTGCCGAGCCGGTCTGCGATGATCTCGGCAAGCGGGATGATATGGATATAGGGGGGACGATCTGTGACCGTCTTCCCGGAGAGCTCGCGGGCACGATCCGAGACTCCCTTCTTGATCCGCCCCTTATCATGCGGACACCGCCACCTGAGATCAACTGCCTCCTCAAGCGTATACTGGTGATAGCAGCGGGTGCAGGCGGTCCGGTTGTATTTGCCTTCTTCGGGGAAGAACCCGATATTCATCAGGATCCGGTTCTCCTGTATCGCCGAGAGGAGGGAAGAGACATCCATTCTCTTCAGGTCAAGTATGGTGCATTCGCGGCCGAGCTTCTCCGGAACCGGGCTGTGTGCATCGGAGTTTGTGAGGAACGGGATCTTCGCCAGCTCCTCGATCCCGGCACCATCCCGGCTGTCTGCCGAGAGGCCGAGTTCAAGATAAGATATCTCCTCCTCACCATAACAGTCAGCAAGCGAGGAGAAAGCCGCATACACGGATCGCCACGGCGTAAAGGCATGGGCCGGGCCGATGATCGCGCCTGATTCATGGACGATCTTCGCAATCGCCTCCCCCTTCAGCCGGATATGCGGCCGACCGGCTGTTTCAAGGTGGGAACAGAACGGAGTAAATGACTCCTGCATCACCACAAACGAATCAAGGGTCTCTGCTACGATTACGTGATGAACCCGGTTCTCATCCTCAACCTCGGTTGTCGGGAGGATGATGATACCGGAATCATTCGAAACATCCTCCCACATCTCCCGCCATCGGGGATGGAGCGCATCACCGGTCCCGATTGCAGAAATCCCTTTTGTCCGGCACCCGGAGAGGATGTGGTCGGGAACCATATCCTTCGATGTTGCCATCGAAAAACAGGAGTGGATATGGATATCTGCTGCAACCTGTGGCATGCCTATCCGATATAGGAGAGATCTTCCTGCTCGCGATCCTGTTCGGACTCTTTCAGCTTCTCAAGAGCCCCCTCAAGTTCCGCGGCAGTCTCCTGGAGCCGCGAGGGATCGATATAGAGACCGATCATCTTTGAGAGGACTGTTAGGACGGACCCGGCACTGATTGGATCGACAAGGTACCCGGAGGTCTCGCCGAGGAGGGCAACACCCTCCATCCCACGGAGAGTGCCAAGGCCGAGGAGGAGTCCGGCAGCACCGATGATCCCACCGGGAGGTTCCTCCTGTGAAAAGACCGAGCCGGCATTCACCGCCTCCTCGATCAGCGCCGGCCGATCTGCGGCACAGAGAACCCGTGGCTCATCAACCAGCCGCCCGACACCGTATCCGCCGAGGGTATAGATCCGCTGAACACCAAACCGCTCTGCAAGATTGAGATACTCTTCCGTGAGGATATAGTGCCCCTCGGGGGAGGTGCTCTGGCAGTCTCCGGTCAGAAGAAGAAGCGGAGGGTCGCTCTTCACCAGATAGAGCTCGTTCTTTGGGAGATTGACCACCCCTTCCTTAGTAATAAAAACCTGGGGGGGGAAATGATGCGAGATGATCCTGGCGAGGAGCACACCATCCAGCTCATCGACGATATGATCAGCGACAAGCTTGCCGACGTGGCCGACACCGGGAAGGCCTTCAATCAATATTGATGCCCTGTAATCATCTGTATTTTCAACAGCATAGGAGATTGTTACCGGATCCATGTACGCATCTGCCTCCTGTATGTACCATACCGATCCTGCGGAGAAAAACGTGGGGGGTGAACCGGGGCTGTCCGGCCCCCGCAGACCCTGCATTGCAGAGAAAGAGTGTAGGTGCCATCTTCCATGCACCGTCTCATCCGGCCTTTCATAGCAACCGGATTATTTTGGTTTCCGGATCAATTTTCCTGATCCGCCGGCCCGCTCAACAACACCGATCGTATTTGCCGCAACCTTCTCGATTGCCTTCTCAGCGGTCTTATAGTCAGGTGCGGTGACCTTGATCTGGTATTGAGGGGCTCCAAGATAGGTGATCTCAACTTCAACTCCCGGGATCTTTACCTCGGCACTCCTGAGTGCGCGTCTGATCACATTGACGCCATCGGGTTTATCGGACATCATATCCATGATCCCCGAGATCATCACCTTCTGAACCTTGACATTGTCTGTGGCGACGACCATCAGCGCCTTATTGACGGCTTCAGAGAAATCGAAGCGGGTAAGTATCTCCTCACCGGTTATGACAAGATCTTCAAAGAATGAGTAGATCAGAGAATATTCCGAACGGATTGTATCAGTAATCCTGGCAGGATCGGTTCCGGCAACCTCGGCCGCAAACCCTATCCATTTATGAGCTTTCTGTTCGTTCTTCCATTCCTGAATCTTTTCACGACGCTGGTGATCGTTGACATCCTTTAAGGAGAGATCAATATGCCCGCGTGAGGTGTCGACATGAAGGACTTTACACACAACCTTCTGCCCTTCACGAATAAAGTCGCGAATATATTTTATCCACCCACGCGCGATCTCGGAGATTGGTATAAGACCCTGGCGGCCTTCGTATTCATCCAGGGTAACAAACGCTGCAAAGTCCTTTACATCAACGACGGTGCAGACGACCAATTCTCCATCTTCGGGCCAGTACCTCTCACTCATCAGACAATCACTCAAACTGTGATACGATCTCAGCCTTTATCAGTGCTTTGCCGCCGGTGGATTCTGCGAGTACTGTCCCGCAGACGATGCAGTCGACGGTAGTGCTTGCCATCTCAAAGACGACCTGTTCGTTTTCGCAGTCAGGGCACTTCACTTTGACAAAACTGCTTCTGTTTTCCCTGTTTAACTCAACCATTGTATATTCACTCCGTCAGTTCGAATTTTGCAATTCTGTACCCTTTTCTGAGATGGGCTTTTTTACAGGTTTTACAGCGGTATCGGACGTTGATCTTCTTTGTTGGTTTATCGCCACCCGGAACCTTGCTGAACTTCCCCATATTTCCAACACGGGATCTCCGTGCCTTCTCGCGGTCGATCCAGTGAAGACCGGTTGTTTTTCCCTTCTTCACTCTCTCGATCTCATGTTCCGTGTGTGTCCGGCAGAACGGACAATATGTGTTGAATTTTGCTGGTCTTTTCATGAAAAATACCTCAGTTTCAGGAACCCGAATACCATATTTATTTGCGAATTCTTATATTTAAGGCTATGTTGCGGTCACTGAGGACGCTTGCATTGGGGAAGGGGAGGCAGACGACATCTTCATTCTCAAGCGCATATGTCCTCCCGTCAATTCCCATGAAGGGCTCAATCGGGGAAATAAGCCGGACAAGGCTGAACCCCTGTGGAACACCCTCATCCTCACCCACTTCCTCATGAGCTTCGACTTCGGTCTCAGGGATAAGAATCTGTTTCCGGGATCGGTGATCGATCAGCTCCCCCCGTGCATGCTGTACAGCTTTTGCAACAGTATCGAAGAGCGCCTGCTCCTCCGGGATCATAAGCCGCCGGACTTCGCGATCGATCGTATCGCCATTGCCTCTGGCAAGTGCCAGTTCGATGATCCGCCCGGTTCTGATCTGAAAGATCTCCTGCACATATGACTTGAAGCTCTCTATCTGGCGGATCATATCCTGCGATCGCTCTGAGAGGGGATCCCCTGAATCATAGAGCTCCTTATACATCAACTCTATCTCCCCATGAACCTTGGAGTAGAGATCCGCGGGGATATCGGTCAGTGTGCCACTTGCCCGCTCATCAAAGAGGATCGACCTGACAGAGTCAAAAGAGATGCTCATGCTGAACCTCCATCAAGCTCGGCAATCCCTCGTGCACAGAGGAAGACCGCAAGCGCCTCGGGAACGGTGTTGATCCCTTTTGTCAGGGTATAGGTATTACCAAGGATCGGCATCGTGGTCTCAAAGGACGATTCAATCCGGACAGGACGCTCGGAGAAGACGACTGCATCGATGAGGGGATCGAAATCCTCGATATCCCGGAGATCGAGCGGGGTGACAAGGAAACCACTCCCCCCATGAAGAGAAGAGGGGTGGCGGATCAGCCGCTTGATATCTGTTGTCACCGGCTCATCGGCAAGGGCAGCCCGGTCACGGATCTGCTGCGAGAGGATGCTGTCGGGATCGTCGGACATCGCCAGGATCACACGATCATGGATGCAGGCCAGGTAATCATTCCCTTCCATCGATCGGATCAACCGGTCAAGCCGTTTCAGGAAATCTCTGGCACCTGCCTCCGAGACCCCCCTCACCGAGGAGAGGGTTTTGATCTGTTCATCAGGCGGAAGAGTGCGTATCCGGGCACAGGTTGCCTTGATCGCTTCCTTCAGGCGGAGCCTCCACCCGCGATCCGGGCGTTTGGGATCGGAGAGGTGGGTGGTGAGGGAGAGGCCGGTTCCGCAGACATAGTTTGCAAGTTCACGCCGCTCACCACTCTTCCATGAACGCATCTCCAGGGTTTGGATATGGATATGGTAGCCCCTGCCCCCGGAGAAGACAAGGGAGAGCTCCTTTGCAGGATCAATGCCGCACTCGTTGGTGAGCATATCGATCAGTTTGAAGAGCTCCTCCTTCACCCGGGCAAGCATCTGATCATAGGGCCCGCGCACAATATGATCGGCATCGAGATCAAAGATGAGATCCGCACCGGCCCATCCCTTCTCATCCATCGAGGGGGCTGCCGGGTGTTCGTAATAGGCTGTCGAATAATAGACATGGGCAGGCGTCATCGATCTGAAGTACGAGAAGAGTTCGTCTTTTGATGGAAACGAGAGATGCCGCCGCATACCAGGAGTGTTTCTGGTCCCAAAGAACATGAACCCCCACTCCCGCGAGTCGAGCGCCTCCGGTACCCGCAGCGGAGCCGTCATCTTTAGTGAACCGGAGTAATAGTCAGAGAACCGGTTTCTGAGAAATTCAACAGTTGCTGGTTTCATGACAGTCTCTTCACCATATATGGTCCTTCCCGTAGATAGCCCTGTTTACGGTAATAGGGGCGGACACCAATCCCGCTCATCACCACAACAGAGGAGTATCCATTCGTTCTCGCAGTCTCCTCTGCCTCTTCAAGGAGCATTCTGCCATATGAGCTATGCTGCCGCTCAGTCCCGGAGGGATCATGAGAGAGCGGGACAATGCTTCCATACACATGGAGCTCACGGATAAGGGCGGCACCCTCGCATTCGGGTGAGAAGACCTGGCCGGGGAAACGGAGGCGGATGAAGCCGATGAGGGAGTCCCCTGCTTCTGCCTGGATGAAAAATTCGCGGCCGCCGCAGCAGTCATACTCAAGTGTACGGATTGTGCCGTCTTCTCTGTTTGGACTCCGCCCGATCTCCCGGCACCTGATACACCGGCACCGCTTCCCCTCTGCCGTGAGATAGTTCTGTGCAAGTTGCCGGAAATTTCCATGGAGCGAGCCGGCAACGATCAGCTTCGCCGGGATATCACGCTGGATCCGCTGAAGCCGCGTATACTCGGGGAGCTGCTCCTTACCATAGGCAACGAGGGCGATCAGCTCATCTTCATCATATGGCCGGTATTCTCCACTATTATAGAGCTCTTCGATCTCTGATCCAGGGGTGACAAGCGTCGGATATATCTTCAGGAAATCCGGCCGGAGATTGGGATCAGAAAAGAGTTTCCGAAACATTTCCCGGTCTTTTTCAATATCGCTCCCGGGGAGGTTCGGCATCACGTGAAACCCGACTTTCAACCCTGCATCGCGGAGGAGCCGATTGGCTTCGATAGAATCCTCGACACCGTGCCCGCGCCGGTTATATTCCAGGATCTCATCAATGACATGCTGGACCCCGATCTCGACCTTGGTAACACCAAGAGAGAGCATCTGTTCGATATGCTCACGCCTGCACCAGTCGGGCCGGGTCTCAAAGGTGATAGCGATGCACCGGACTGGTGCAGACTCATTTGCAAGTGCTGCCTCAGTAAAACCGACTTCAGCAGAGGATCGATCCGGAAAGTCATTCATCGCCCTGAGGCATCGGGTGACGACATCCTCCTGGTATGCGGGGTCACGGGCGGTGATCGTTCCCCCCATCACGATCAGTTCCGCCTTGTCGACATGGTGGCCGAGGAGACGGAACTGGGAGAGGCGGGCATGCACCTGTTCATAGGGATCATATCCATGCTCCCGTCCCCGGAGCGCGGCGGGCTCTTCCCCTGTATAACTCTGGGGGGACTGGAAGAGGTGTTTTGGGCCGCCCGGGCAGGGGAGGCAGATCCCGTGCGGGCAGGGATGCGGGGATGTCATCACCGCTATCGGGGCAACTCCGGAGAGGGTACGGGTGGGCTTCACCTGAAGGATGCGGCGTAGGTATTCACGTTCATGCGGCTCTGCCGCCAGAAGAATTGCGGAGTTTTTCGGAAAAGCCGAGAGCCGGAACTCCCGGCAGACAGAATGCTTGATCCTCTGGATATCTTCGGGAGAATCTGAAGAAGAGAGTCGGGAGATGATCTCCCGGTATGCCATATAATCATCCATGATCGGAATCAGTTTTTTATCAGAACAGGAGTAGCAGTTTTTGCATGATATTCGGCCTGAATAGAACAGGGATGACCATGAATCTGCTCGACTATCTCTTCTGCAAGCGTCAGAAGCGCCTCTTTGTGTGAATTTTTATTTTTATGGATATGAACAGGAGAGATAAGAAGAGAGTCGTATTTGTTCGTCGATACAGCGTCGCCTGTCATGGACTCGTAATATTTCTTTACGGTTACCATGAGCATGTGTAAATGAATGAGTTCTTCTTTCTGCAACCTATCACCTATTTCACTTGAGACTCTAATGAGTATCCAGATATAATTTATTGGTGATCTTTATATTCCGATTCACGCGCATACCCGGATCATTGATCGGCTCGGCAATTGGGGATGCACTGGGTGCGCCCTTTGAAGGAGACCCTAAAATCCATCAGATCCCACAGCGGATGACAGGGGGCGGCCCTTTTTCAACACGAAGAGGAGAGTATACCGATGACACCCTCCAGATGATAGCGCTGGGAGAGACGCTTGTCACCTGCCTTCGGTTTTCTGCGATTGATTTTTTGAGCCGCCTGCTCCGTATCTATGAGCTGCATCCCGAGTTCTTCGGCCCTACAAGCCGGGAGGTTCTGGAAAGGGTGAGGGGAGGGGCATCACCGGAGAGTGCGGCCTCCGGGCTTTCCGGCAGCGGGAGGACAAACGGTGCGGTGATGCGTGGAGCACCTATTGGGATCTTTTACCGCCCGGATCATGCACGAATCCTCAGTACAATTGCCGCTGCCACCACACACCCCCACCCGGTGGCAGGTGCGTCATCCGGTGTTGTCAACCAGATGATCTCGATCCTCTGCCGAGGCGGCTCAAAGGAGGAGGCGTTCTTCTCGGCACTCAACTCCTGTGAGAACCGGGAGGTGAGAAACCGGATTGCATGCCTTTCAGCTGCACCCCTCATACCTTCCCTCGATGCTCTCGAAGCAACCCATGTTGCCATCACCTGTTTCATGGAGGAGGAGACATTTGCCGGGATGATACAGACTGCCATTTCCCATGGCGGGGATACCGATACAACAGCTGCCATCTGCGGCGCTCTTGGGGGTGCATTCCTTGGAGCCGGAGGGATTCCCAGGGAATGGATCGATGATCTTGAGGGGGCTGCTGCACTCCTTGAACTCGAGGAGAGCGTCTGGGAGAGAGGAGAGCGATGAACCCGGATCAGTTCAGCATCTGAAAAAGAAGAGAGGAAGTAAATCAGAGGGGAAGAATCTCTACAAGCTTCAGGTTCTTCCTGCCACGGAGGCACTCATCAGGAGCGTTTCCAAGAACCTGGGAGATGGTATATTTCTCCCCTTCATTGACCCCGTCGGGGTGGCAGAGATCATAGCTCCGGCACTCCTCGCGGTTGCATGAATACTCATAGACAAATCTGGAGTTTGTGATCGCCATCTCTCCGGCGATGAGTGCGACCACCGGTGCATCCTCAACCTCAACAACACAGGCACCATCTACAAACACAGGGCAGGAATGGACCGTCGGTCTGACATCAACCACCCGGTATTTCCTTCCTCTGACGAGGTTGTGGCAGGCCTTTTTTACCTTGCATCTGCTGCATTCATCAACCTCTCCGACATAGACGAATTCAGTCCCATTCTGTGCAAGTTTTGTTCCAATCAATGTCACCCGGTTCTTTGCCTCAGTCATTCATCTCACTCCCGGTACAGCATTCGGATCAGATCCTCTGCTGATTCTTGTGTGATACCCATATCAAAGATAGTAAAGCGCTCAGGCCGTATCCCTTTTGCCATCACGATTGCTTCAGCTGCTATATGATCGGGAAGACCAACCTCGGCCGGAGTTATCGGTGCACCGATTGTTCTGAGGGAGTCGCGTATGCCCCGCCAGTCACCTCCATGCAGGTACATCGAGATGATCGTCCCAAGGCCGCAGGCCTCACCATGCAGCACCTTTCCCGGTGCCAGCCGCTCCACCGCATGTCCAAACTTATGCTCTCCCCCACTCGCTGGCCGGGACGATCCGGCGATGCTCATGGCAACTCCTGAAGAGACAAGCGCTTTTGTGACGATCCATGCACTCTCCTCGGAATTAGGCCGGATGAGATGGGCATCTTTTACCAGGATCTCGGCAGTCATCCGGGAGAGGGCGATCGCATATTCGGAGAGCACCTCGCCGCGGAGCCGGTGGGCGAGCTCCCAGTCGAGTATCGCGGTATAGTTTGAGATGATATCGGCACACCCGGATGCAAGGAGGCGGTGCGGTGCAGCCGCGATGATCCCGGTATCTGCAACGATTGCAACCGGGGGATGGGCATCAAGTGAGGAACTCCCCTCTTCTGTCGGAACCGATGCGCGGGAAGAGGCGATCCCATCATGGGATGCTGCGGTCGGCACACTGACGAACTGACAGTCAAGATTGAATGAGGCAATCTTTGCCGAATCGATGACCCGTCCGCCCCCCACAGCAATGATGATATCAGCTGCAGATCCCGCTTCTTCAACAGACCGGATCATATCAAGAGTGATTGCATCGGTGACATGCCGGCTGAGATCGAACCGGCCATCAAGCAGAGCAGCGACACGGTTCCCAACCACCTCGTTTGTCCGGGGACCTGAGAGGAGAAGAATTGATCGTCCAAGAGCAAGCTCTTCTAGAACCCGCGGAATCTGGTCAAGGGCATCATGGCCAATAACAACGTCACGGGGAAGCTGCATCCATTTTGACTTATCAAAAACTTTATTTTTGAGTATCTTGAAGTATTCAGAACTCATCGAGATCATTCCATGATTAGTGACTTCATATACAAATATTACATTGATCCCATCAGGTATGGTGAAGCATATACAATTGTCGATACCCTCACTTATGCCCTGATCCTGATCATTGCAGTCTATCTTGTTTACCGCTGGCTTTCACGAAAGCAGATTTGCATTGATGGTGCGTTTATCCTTGCCACGATCCCCTATGTTCTCCTCGGCGGATTCCTCAGGGTGATTGAGGATACCGGGATGATACAGAGCGATATTCACTTCCTCCTGATCACACCGCTCATCTTCTTTGTGATCTTCGTCATCACCGTCCTCTCGCTGATCATCGCACGGTGGCTTGAAACAGCAGGTGTTGTGAAAACGTTCCTCAGCCCCTACTGGATGCTTGGAGCGGCCTATTCGGCAGTTGCGTTCTGTCTCCTCATATGGTGGGGGGTGACGCAGACGAGCTTTGACGTCATGGTGCTCCTGACCATACTCCTGATGGCACTCATCACCACCGCCGTCACCTATGCCGGGCTCCGGTACCTGCTCAAATGGGAGTATATGGAGAATCCGCTCTATACTCTCCTGATATTCGGTCATATGATTGACGCGAGTGCAACCAGTTATGGTATCGATATCCACCCGGTACGGTATGTGGAGCAGCATGTGGTCGGGGGAGCGCTCATCGACTGGACAGGTACCGCGTTTGCGATGTATCCTTTGAAACTGGCTGTCCTGATACCGGGGGTCTATATCCTGGAGATGTATCGCAGGGAGAATGGTGATACCGGCCTCTGGTATTTGATCCTCCTGGCGATGATCATAGTCGGGATGGCCCCCGGTATCCGGGGGATGATGAGGATGGTTCTCCATGTCTGAGAATATCATCCAGTCAATCCTGATAGCAGCCTTCATCTTCGTTCTTTCAGCAGGTGCGGGAGCAGGTCTTGTCATGCACGATCCAATGATCGGAGATACCGTCATGCAGGTACTTGCCGAGGCGCTGGATCTTGAGGCGCTTATGGAAGAACCCCCGCTTATGCTGGCTGCGATGCTCTTTATGAATAATCTCCAGGCCTGCATCATCCTCTTCCTCGGAGGAGTTACGTTTGGCATCCTGACGATCTTTGTGCTGGCAACAAACGGGGTTATCGTGGGGGCTGTCGCTCAGATCTCAAATGGACTGCAGGGGGTCACCTATGTGGTCGCTGCTCTCCTCCCTCACGGCATCTTCGAGCTCCCCGCCCTCTTCATCTCCGGCGCCCTCGGCCTGATGCTGTCAGGTGCCATTCAGAGAGAGTTGTTTGAAGGCGGGGATGCCGCCATTGATGCCCGGCGTTACACGGTCATTTTTGCAAAGACTGTGCTCCCGCTTCTTCTTCTTGCTGCAATCACGGAGGCATTTATAACACCAGGTATCATAGTAATGGTCGTTTAGGTGGCATACTATGGAAGATAAGACGGATGCACTCCCCCCGATTTCTGATTTCAGTGCATGGTATAACGAGATTCTCAGGCGCGCCGAGATCATGGATGTCCGGTATCCTGTGAAAGGGCTGTATGTCTGGTATCCGTTCGGATTCTCAATCCGGAAGAATACGTACGCTATACTCCGCTCGCTCCTTGATGTTGATCATCAGGAGACGATCTTCCCGCTCCTCATCCCCGAACATGAGTTCATGAAAGAGGCCGAGCATATCAAGGGCTTTGAGGAGGAGGTATACTGGGTGACGCATGGGGGGCTCGCCGAGCTTGATGTTAAACTGGCACTCAGACCGACAAGCGAGACCTCCATTTACCCGATGTATGCGCTCTGGGTGAGATCCCATGCCGATCTCCCCTTAAAACTCTACCAGATCGTGAATACCTTCAGGTATGAGACGAAACATACCCGGCCGCTGATCAGGCTCAGGGAGATCACCTCCTTCAAGGAGGCCCATACCGTCCACTGCACCTGGGAAGAGGCTGCCGAACAGGTGGAAGAGGCGATCCGGCTGTACTCACAGTTCTATGAATCCCTCGGTGTACCGATCCTCATCTCGAAGCGGCCGGACTGGGATAAGTTCCCGGGTGCTGACTATACGATCGCTGTTGATACGATCATGCCTGATGGAAAGACCCTCCAGATCGGAACCGCCCATCACCTCGGGACACATTTCTCAAAGACCTTCGATATCACCTACGAGGATCTGGCAGGGGAACAGCAGCTTGCATACCAGACCTGTTATGGGATCTCAGAGCGGTGCATCGCCTCTGTGATCTCGGTACATGGTGATGACACCGGTCTTGTGCTCCCGCCCTCGGTGGCCCCGGTGCAGGTTGCCATCATCCCGATCATCATCGGGAAACGGAAGGACGAGGTGCTCCAGGCAGCAGAGTCACTCCGTGATGAGCTGAAGGCACTCGGCATCCGGGTGGAGCTTGATCTCCGCGATATGCGTCCTGGTGCGAAATACTATCACTGGGAGCTGCATGGAGTCCCGCTCAGGCTTGAGATTGGCCCACGGGATATTGATGCAGGGACGATCGTCGCCGTCGACCGGTTCAAGCAGAAGCAGCAGATCAGATCAGCCACTGAAGTGCCCTCACTGCTCGATGAGATTCAGAATGAGATCACCGGGCGGGCGAGCGCAGCAATGGAAGGAAAGATTGCGATATGCACCACCATCGAAGAGATCCGATCCGCTGTCGAGAGCGGTGTTGCCATTGGATCATGGTGCGGAGATCGTGACTGTGCCGACAGAATCGAGGCAGAGACTGATGCCTCGCTCCTCGGAACAGAACTCCGTGGATCCCATGCTGAGAAGGTGAGCGGGAGCACCTGTATTATCTGTGGAAGAGAAGGGAAGGTTGCCCTTATCGGGCGATCATATTAATTCACTCTTGTTTTTAATGCGGGCAGAGACCCACATTCTTTCTTGAAAATAGCTATGGGGGGGGGGATTTTACGCTCTTACACCCGGCATTTCGGGCACCGGTAGCTGACCGTCATGCCACTGGTGAGAAGATCGCCGGATACTTTCTTGCTTGCACCCCGGACAAAGATCTTCCGGCATGAACTGCACCGCTTCGGGAGCAGCCGCTCCAGCCGTGAGAGTTCCGCATCCAGTTCATAGGGAAGCTCTTCTTTCTCCTTTTTTGTGGCAACAACCTCTCCGTTCTCCTCAACCGAGGATAAAAGACGGAAGACCTGGAGCGGGTTGGCGCCGAGATCCTCGAACTTCTTAAAGAGGAAGTACTGGAGCACGAGCCATGAAAGCTCTGAGCGTTCAAATATATCATCATACTCGAGTGACTCTTCCTGAGCCTCAAGCTCTTCAACTGGTGAGCCACAGAGCGGGCACTGCCCTTTCACCAGCTCTTCCATATAGATCTCTTCATTACACCCCGGGCAGGTGGTGTGGCGTGCGTGAGTACGGTATCCCATTCTTATCAGTCCGAACTTATTTGATACGATTCTATTCTACGTGCTCAGCTCGGCCGGTATCGTCCGGTACCTCACGCCCCCGAAAAAGAGGGGGACATCCGTTTCTGTATGTACCTTCTGTTCTGAAACCTCATAAATCTATAACTCGATACATAAACGAAATAGGAAAAAAAGGCGAAGAACAAGCTTTTTTCGCTCAATACCAGAAATATACCCGGAAGAAGCACTGCTTTATCAGAGAGAAAAATGAGAGATTATCCGGCCTCCGCCGGAGGGACTTCCCTCTTCTGTGCCGGGGGCGTATAGCCTTTCAGGAGGAGGGAGAGCGAGACGACCGTCACTGATGAGAGTGCCATCGCAAGTCCTGCAAATTCGGGGCGGAAGGTGATCCCAAAGAACGGGGTGAGAAGCCCTGCTGCAAGCGGGATGAGGAGGATGTTATAGAAGAATGCCCAGAAGAGATTCATCCGGATCCTGCCCATCACTGCCCTGGCAAGCTGGATTGCAGCAGCAGCATCGATGGGATCGCTCTTCATCAGCACGATGCCGCCGCTCTCCACCGCAACATCGGTTCCACTGGAGATGGCGATCCCGACATCCGCCTGTGCAAGAGCCGGTGCATCATTGATCCCATCACCAATAAAGGCAACATGTTCACCCCGCTCCTGAAGCCGTGATACCTCATCTGCCTTATCCCATGGAAGGATACCTGCAAGGATACGCGTGATCCCGATCTCATCTCCGATCACCTGGGCGGTATATTCGTTATCGCCGGTGATCATCACGACAGAGAGCCCCATCTCCTCAAATATCCGAACTGCATCACGGGATGTAGGTTTGATCGGATCGGTGATGGCAATACATCCCGCATAGGTTCCATTCACAGCGATGAGGGGGACGGTTCTGCCTTCACTCTCAAACCTGATGATCGAACCAAGTGCATTTTTGGGAATTTGAATTGATTGATCCTCAAATAATGACCGGTTGCCGATGAGAACCGGGAGATCCTGAAGATATCCAAAGACCCCTCTGCCGCTGAATGACTGAAAACCGGCCACTTCAAGGATTGGTGCATTGGTCTCTTCAGCTTTCCTCAGAATTGCCGCTGCAAGGGGGTGGAGCGATAATCGTTCAACAGATGCTGCATACGAGATGAGGTCTTCCGGACTGAGATCGTAGGGTGCGATCTCGGTTACTTCAGGTCGGCCTTCGGTGAGGGTGCCGGTCTTGTCAATCGCAACGGTGGTGATCATGCCGGACTGCTCAAGCACCTCCCCGTTTCTGATCAGAATCCCAAGTGCCGCACCACGCCCGATTCCAACGGTGATTGCTGTCGGGGTCGCAAGCCCGAGGGCACAGGGGCAGGCGACAACCAGCACCGAGATGAGGGCGGTGACGGCAAAGATGAGCGGGGATCCGGCGATGAAGTACCAGAAGGCAAAGGCTGAAAACGCGATGATCAGCACCGCCGGGATGAAGTATGTTACCGCCGTATCTGCAATCCGCTGAACCGGGGGTTTGCTCCCCTGTGCCTCCTCAACCATCCTGATGATTTTTGCGAGGACAGTATCTTTTCCGACCTCTGTTGCATAGATCGTAATCGCTCCGTTTGTTGAGATGGTCCCTCCGATGACATCTGCATCTTTTCCTTTCAGGACCGGGAGAGGCTCACCGGTCACAAGAGACTCATCCACATGGCTCTCTCCTTCAACAACCGTTCCATCCACCGGAATTGCTTCACCAGGTCGGACGAGAACGAGATCATATACGGCAATCTCCCCGACGGGGACCGTGATCTCCGATCCATCCCTGATCACGGTTGCTGTCTTTGGCTGGAGATTTATGAGAGATCGGATCGCCTCACTCGTCTTTCCTTTTGCCCGTGCCTCAAGATATCGGCCAAGGGTGAGGAACGCGGTGAGCATGATCGCAGTCTCATAGAAGTTGAAGTCAGCTGAGAGGAAGATCCCAAAGGTCGAGAGGACACTTGATCCATATGCTGTCCCGATACCAAGGGAGTACATAACATCCATGTCCAGCATGCCGTTTGCAAGCGAGAGAATAGCCGCTTTAAATATTGGGTACGACAGGAAGGCAAAGAAGGGTGTTGCGATGAGAAAGAGCATCAGGGGCAACGGGAGCGGGAGAGGCGGTTTTGTCCACATCAGGAGCATCAGGAACCCGGAAACTGCAAATCCAAGGATTGTGCGGTATGCCTTCATCCGAAGGTCACGGGCAGCCTCTGTATCAAAGGATTGGGATGAAGCATCATCATCTGTCGCGGTGGCCGTAAATCCGGCTGCCGAAACTGCTGCCTTGATCTCTTCCATTGACGTAATATCCGGATAGTACGTAAGATATGCCCGCTCTGTGGCGAGATTGACAGAGACTGAAGTGATACCGGGGAGATCAGAGAGTGCCTTTTCAACAGACTGCACACAGACGGCACAGTGCATGCCGGTGATCCCAAGGGTACATGTTTCGGGGACTGGTGAGAAGCCTGCCTTCCTGATAGCATCTTCAATATCCAGAAGAGATACGAGGTCCGGATCAAACTCAACACGCACCTTCTCTGCAGCGAGGTTTACCACCGCTGAGGAGATCCCATTCTGCCCGAGAAGAGATGTCTCAATCGCCTTCGCACAGGTTGCACAATGCATCCCGGCGATCCTGATGTGTGTTGTTATCATTGGATCTCCCAGACGAATTGTCTGGCTGTATGGTGCGCCAGCAGCAAAAAAGAGGGGTTCTTTTCGGACATTTATCGCTTACCGAGCTGGTGGTCAAGATGGTAGAGACCGCCTGTTGCGGGACCGATCTTTTCAAGGGTTGCCACTATCTCAGAGGCATTTGCCTCTTCTTCAACCTGCTCGGTGACAAACCACTGGAGCATGATTTCAGATGCATAATCCTTCTGTTTGATCGCTTCGGCCATCATGGCGTTGATCATACCGGTGACCTTCTGCTCATGCGCATAGACCTCCGTGAAGATGGCAGGCAGATCCTTCCAGTCGGGCTTTGGAGCGGCGATTGCGGCAAGCTTGATGCTGCCGCCCCGCTCATTTAGGTAATCATAGAACTTCATCGCATGTCCAAGCTCTTCCTCTGCCTGAAGGCGGAGCCAGTGAGCGAAACCATTCCAGTCATTCTCTGAGCACCATGCGGACATCGAGAGGTACAGGTACGATGAGTACATCTCGGCATTGATCTGGGCATTGATCAGATCCTGCATCTTTGTTGGCATCATATTCATATCACCTGTATATGCCGCATTGCGGCAACAGGTGAGCATTACACAGAGATACTGTTAAAGGTTTCGATGAGTGGAGAGGAGTCGTTGTGGGGGGTTTTCAGCACCCGTCATGAACGTCACCCACAGTATTTCATCTTCATAATGACTGATCTCCAGGAGGATCTTCTGCCCAAAGCCTCTGGTATCGTACAAAGGAATAAAAACAACAAGATCGAACTATTATATCCTTCCAAGGGCTTGTGGCTTAGCCAGGATAGAGCGTCGGGCTTCTAACCCGAATGTCGGGGGTTCGAATCCCCCCAGGCCCGCTTCTTTTGTTCGTATTCCAATTGGTGTATGCAGGTACATCCTCCGGGTTGATCCATCTGCCTGACCGAAGAACTTCCAATAATCTTCTAACCCGATGAAGAAGTACAGCTGTGATGAAAAGAGAGAGATGACCACCTGGGCTGCCGATTGCGCAGAACGGGTGCTTCCATTCTTTGAAAGTGCATATCCATGGGACGAACGGCCACGGACTGCACTGAATGTCTGCCGGAGGTGGATTGATACTGGCTACATTTCGATGGACGAAATACGTGGGGCATCGCTTGCCGCCCATGCGGCTGCCAGGGAGGTTGCATCGAATATCCCAGCCACTTTCGCTGCACGTGCCGCCGGACGCGGTCGCGACCGCCCATGTGCCCCAGCACGCCTATGGTGGTGCATACTATGCCCTCAAAGCAATTGCAGCCGCTGATCCTGCCCATGCCCTGACGGCGGTTCAGGCTGAATACGAGTGGCAGTTCCGTCAGCTTACAGAAGATATCAGGGAAGAGATTATGAAGAGGATCGTGATCAGAAGGAGCTCACGGGGAGTTACAATAATAATTGACAAGACTGGCGACTTCTGAACTGGCTGACTGGGATGGTTGATGAGTTGCGTAGTCCTCATTGAAGATTCCATTCCGGACAGGTAATGGTTGTTACAGAAAGGGTGTGGAAAGGAGAGGGAGAGGAGAAGGAGCCGGGGAACACGAAGCGGGTGTAGAAGGATATGGCACCCCTCTAAAAAGAAAGATAATGAAGGCGGGGATGGCATCAGATCGAGGATGTGTTGTCTATAGGGGATGTACGCAGGATCGCTTCTGGATAGTAAAATAGATCAAACCCGGATCAGATCAGGTGGCGAATCTCCTCTTCCGGCAATCCGGTGACCTCTGAGATCTCACTGATGGACATCCCAAATGCCTTCATCCTGCGAAGGAGTGTCCGCCGTTCCTTAACTTCCCCTTCCGCTATTCCTTCTGCCTTCAGCTCAGCGTTCCATCGTTTTACCTTTTCTTTTAGCATGGTATCCCCACAAAACGGATTTGGTAGTGGTTTATCTTCATTGAGTTTTCATAACAGATTAAAATGATCGGATTAGGATGAATGAAACCACCCCCATCAGATCAGCCCGTATAGACAAGCGCTTATAGCTGGTGCTTTTTGTATTATACATCTTTTACCCTGTGTAAATCCATCTCTCCGGCAAACCCGCCTGCCCCCCTTCTCCTGAAGGGGGGAAGTTGGGATAGCTTGGGGATACAGGCAATCGCGGGGAGCACCGACAATGGCACCGTGCGGGAGGTAAGCTCATCCAGGTGCGATACAGGAATTGAAATGGATACAATTTCAGGCTTCATTTCCCCCTTTTCTCTGTATAGGAGCGGCAGAGCGCGCCAAAAGTCCATTCAGAGGCATGCAAATCTTCATCACCTTTTGGGAGTAACAAAAGGAAAAGATGCTCTTTCTGTCTCCCAGCGAATCAATTGTATGGTCATCTTTGGCTGATCAGATCCTCGATCATGGCACAAGCCCTGACTCCGTTCCGGAGATCCTCTCAGGTCAGATCCGCCAAAATCTCCTCCCGGTCTTCTGCTACTATATCGGGACGATCCTGATGGCACAGGGCTATGAGAAGTCCGGGTTCGGTTGGCTCCTGGAGGCTGCCCGGTTTGAAGGGGATGAGCCATTCTCGGCAGCCCAGCTCCTTGATTTCCTGGAACGGCACGATCGGAAGCTCCAGATGCCCTCTGTGGCATTTTACGAACCAGAAGCGCTCCTGCTCTTTGCGAAAAATCCCGTGATGCAGGCTGCACGACAGCAGTATGTAGCCGAATGTGCCTCCAGCCTGCCACATTTCCCTGAGCCATTCTCGATGTTGGATCTCGGCAGCGGTGATGGAGCACTGACGGTCGCAGTGCTCAGGAAGCTCCAGGAGTCTGGTAAAGTCGGTGAGATCGACGAGATCCACCTGATCGATTCCTCGACTGCCATGCTGAATCTTGCAGAGGAGACTGTAGCGGAAGCCTTCCCCGGCGTGCAGATCAGAAGAGAGAACTGCCATATCCAGGACTGCTCTGGCAGGATTAACCGTCATTTCGATCTTGCGACAAGCTCGCTCGCCTACCACCACATGCCCTATGAGGAGAAGAAGGTGCACCTCTCCCGGCTGAAACCACATATCGACCACTTCATCATCTATGAGATGGATGCGGACAATGATCGACCCGAGATCTACTCCCCGGATCTGGCACTCGCCGTTTACCAGTCCTATGGGAGTATCATCAACTCGATCCTCTCACAGGATGCGCCGATCGAGCTCGCCAGGAGCTGTGTTGATCAGTTCCTGATGACCGAGGTGATCTCGTTCTTCACACAGCCCCGGGGCGAGCGAACAGAGTATCATATGCTCCAGAGCCAGTGGCTGGCGCTCTCTGCCGAATGCCTTGGAGGGGAGTTTACGCTCCGCTGCCATTCGCCCTGTTATATGGACCGATATACCTCCCTCTTCTGTATGCATTTTGGGAGATATGAAGGAGAATGATTGGTATTGGTGAATATCGATACCTGTTCAACCGATTATTCTAACCCAGGCACCGGTTGATCGATCATCTTTTCATCCCTGAGATATAGTCTGCTTCTATGCTCACCCCTGAGGAGATCGCAGATGCCTCGGATCTGATCCGTCCATACATCCACAGGACACCGCTTGTCTACTCGCCGACATTCTCGGCAATGACCGGCTGCGAGGTGTACCTGAAGCTCGAAACACTCCAGAAGGCGGGTTCTTTCAAAGTGAGGGGAGCAGTCCACTCAATACTCCGGAATCAAACGGAGATTGGCAGGATGGGAGTGGTGGCGGCATCTGCAGGGAACCATGCGCAGGGGGTCGCCCTCGCCGCAGGCATTGCCGGGGTGCGGGCGACGATCGTGATGCCTGCCGGATCGTCGGTTGCCAAGCAGGAGGCGACACGGGGATATGGGGCTGAGATCGTCCTTGCCGGGCGAACGCTCCAGGAGTCGATCATCTATGCACAATTGCTGGCAGAGAGAGGGGCGTTTCTCGTCCATCCCTATGATGATAAGTATGTGATCGCCGGAGCAGGTACGATCGGATCCGAGATCCTCGAGGATCTCGGTGATGTCGGGTATGTGATCGTACCGGTCGGCGGCGGGGGCTTAATCGCCGGGATCGCTGCTGCGATGAAGGGTGCCGGGAGCCCTGCTCAGATCATCGGCGTGCAGGCGGCTGCCTGTGATGCCGCATACCGGGCATTTACTTTTGAGGAGCGGGAGCTTGTCTCTCCCGGCCGGACGATCGCAGATGGGATTGCGGTTCCGATCGTCGGCGAACGGCCGTTTGGGATGATCCGGGCATTTGTTGATCAGATCGGGGTCGTCTCAGAAGAGGAGATGATCCAGGCGATCCTCCTCCTCCTCGAACGAAAGCACCTCGTTGTGGAAGGGGCGGGATCGGCACCGCTCGCCTACCTCCTCTCGGGGAGAGGAATGTTTCCGAAGCAAAGCAGGATCGTGCTGATCATATCAGGAGGAAATATCGATCTCCCCCTCTTCCAGCGGGTGATCCGCCAGGCACAGGTTGCACGGGATCGCTCCATGACGATCTCGATGATCATTGATGACCGGCCGGGATCACTTGCAAAGCTGCTCGGCACAATCGCCGGTGTCGGGGGCAATATCCTTGAAATTATCCAGAAAAGGGATGAGAAAGGGCTCCACCCGACCGAGATCAGGGTGGAGGTTGAGATCGAGACCAGGGGGCTTCTGCACCAGGAGCGGATCCGATCCTATCTTACTGATACAGGGTACCTTCCCCGGTGATCACCGGATCTCTGTTCCCGGCTCGATCTCGCGGTTCGGCATCAGGAGGGCAGCATCATCGCCTGCTGCCAGGATCATGCCCCTGCTCTCGACACCAAAGATCGTCGCAGGCTCAAGGTTTGTGATCATCACAACCAGGCTGCCGGTGAGTGCATCGGGTGCATAGAAGGGGGCGATCCCGGATACCACCTGACGGGTCTCAGACCCGATATCCACCTGTATCTTCAGGAGTTTCTTTGATCCTTTGATCGGCTCTGCCGAGAGTACTTTTCCGATCCTCAGATCCATCTTTGCAAATTCATCCATTGAGACCATCGGTTTCTTCTCCTCTTTTAATGCCTGTTTCTTCTTTGCTGCTTCTACACGCCCAATGAAGGTCTTTTCAAGTGTGGCATACTGTTCGTCCTCGATTTTGGCAAAGAGCATCTCAGCCTTCTGTAAGGTGACACCTGACAACGGTGTGTCACATTCGTCAAGGTGGTGATCGGCTATGGGGGTTGTGTACCCGAGCATCGCCCAGCATCTCGCCGCTGCATCCGGAAGGACCGGCTCAAGCATCAGGGCGAGTGCCTTGACGATCTGGAGGCAATCGGCAATTGCAGATTCGGCTGCTGTCCGGTCCGTCTTCATCAGTTTCCAGGGTGCATTCTTCTGGATGTAGTTGTTCCCAAATCCGGCCAGCCCCATGATCCCGTCGACTGCGAGCTTGAACTCAAATGATCTGAATGCGGAATCAACGCTCTCCCGTGCCTTCCTGATCTCCTCAAGAATCTCCGGGCCTGCCGGGGTGTCGGGAATACCACCGAGTTTTGCTTCTGCGAAGTAGATCGTCCGGTATATAAAGTTACCGAGGGTATTCACCAGCTCGTTATTGACCCGTTCCTGGTATGCCTTCCAGGAGAAGTTCAGCTCTTTTGTATGGCTTGTATAGCTGAGGAGGTAGTACCGGAGATAGTCTGATGGCAACCCGACATCAAGGTAGTCTTCGTTTGCCCAGACCACATAGCCACGGGATTTTGAGAACTTCTGGTCCTCGATCTTCAGCATCCCCGATGCAACAACGGCATCCGGGGTTCCGTATCCTGCTGCATGGAGGAGGGCAGGCCAGAAGATGCAGTGATGGTAGATGATGTCTGACCCGATGAAATGCGTCACCTCACCCTCACCACACCAGTATCTCTTCCAGTCATCATTGTGGGCGTCTGCCCACTCCTCGGTGAAGGAGATGTAGCCGATGGGTGCATCCACCCAGACATAGACGACGAGTTCCTGGTTTCCAGGGAACTTCACGCCCCATTGGAGGGTTCGCGTGATACACCAGTCGCGGAGCTCGTTCTCAACCCAGCCGATCGCATAGTTCTTTGCGTTGCTGGTTCCCTTGAGATCCTTTAAGTAATCCAGGAGATAATCGCGGAAAGTGCTCAGCTTGAAGAAATAATGTTCCTGCTGCCGGATCTCTGCCTTTGTGCTGCAGACGGTGCAGACAGGTTCCTGGATCTCCCCGGGCTCGAGGTGGCGGCCACATCCCTGATCGCATTCGTCACCACGTGCATGTTTGCCGCAGTGAGGGCAGAGCCCCTCGACATAACGGTCAGGGAGAAATCGCTCGCAGGAGGTACAGTAGCTCTGGTTGATGATCTCGGAGTAGACATAGCCGCGGTCGATCAGGCGGTTGATGATCGACTGTGTCCGTTCATGGTTGGTTGTGTTGTCGGTCATCCCGAAATGGTCGAAGATGACACCCATCCGTTCGAAGGTCTCCCTGAAATGATCATGGTATTTTTCCGAGAGCGCCCGCGGGGTGGTGCCCGCCTCTTCTGCGGATACGACAATCGGAGTCCCGTGATTGTCTGAACCGCAGACAAAGAGAACCTCCTCACCTGCACGCCGGAGGTGCCTGACATAACAGTCGGCGGGCACATATGTCCGCAGGTGCCCGATATGACATAATCCATTGGTATAGGGAAGTCCGCATGTAACCAGTTTCGGTGTACCACTCATCAATATGCTTTTTGCGCTGGATCGTATAAAATACAGGGTACACTATGGCAAAGCGGTTGACAATCCCGGTACGGAGCCTTGGATCCGAGGTCGATACTCCCTCAGTCACGGATCTTGCTGCATGGGCACAGGCTCGCGCAGGTCAGAGTGGCGATCTGGTCACCTATCACCTGATGAAGACAGTGGAAGCGCAGAAGGAGGTGCATACCCCGGCTGCGGGTGGCTGGTTCTATCATGAGCGGGCGAGGGCAGCGTCTCTTCCGGATGCACCGGCAGATGATATCCTCGATGATATCCAGGCGGTCTCCGGTATACGGAAGAACTGCTGGTGGTCGCTCCCCCCTGCCGCTGCGCTCTTCTCGGATCCGGATGAGGATCAGATCCTCATCTTCAGGCAGTTCCTCAGGATGATGCGGGATGCCGGGGTCTTTGGGCACGTGATCCTTCTGGAGAACGATCCAACACCGCTTGAACTTGAACTCATCTCCGGGCGGCGGATCTTCTGGCACCTGATGAACCCGACAGAACGGGCACTTGAGAAGGTGCTTGAGGTGCAGCGGGATATTGCGGTTGTACCGGAGCTACTGCCGCTGCTTTCCGATCTCATGGGTTCCTATACCGTCAGGAAGATCATCGTGATTGATGGAGGCGAGGCCGATCTCCGGGCTGCGATGGAGCTTGTTGATAGTGATTCTATCATGACCGGGGGCTATGCACCGGCTGGGGAGCCTTCGTACTGGGACGAGCTTGTAGAGGGATCGTTTATCCGGCGGTAGGTTGTTCCCGGAGTGCTTCTGCCACCTGGACGAACCGATCGAAGTGGGAGGTTCTCCCCAGGAGCCGGAAGGAGAGTTTGTCCCAAAAAGTGAAGGGGAAGGAGCCCCCGGAAGCATTCGGGTGGCCGCCGCCCGAAAACTCTCCTGCGATGAGATGGGAGATGGGCGGGGCTGACCTGAGGGAGAAACGGCCGTTCTCTGAGACGATCACCTCGATGTCTGTTTTGTATTCTTCCCTGATGGCAGCTGCGGTCTCGCTTGGATAGTTGATGAGGGGGGCAAAGGCGATTGTGTATCGTCCTCTTCGGATCTTCATCCTTCTGATACTCGTCTCGATGGCCTGGTTTCGTTCGCGATCGATCGCCGCATAGGTCTCCTCGATCCAGTCGTCGGTGAAGATCCCCTGCTCCAGCCGGTTTCTGAGCGGTCTAAGGTTTTTGTTGATGGATCCGATCTGGCCGAGGATTGCAGACCGCGGCTCACGGTGGGTCCAGAGATCATAGTCGCAGACGATCCTTGCAATCTCAACGGCAACGGGGTCATCAGGTGCGAGTGCCCCTGCCACAAGCCCGCAGCCGCAGGTGGAGGTATCGACGGTGAGTTCTTCTGTGTACTGCTCGATCTGCCGGATCTGGTCCGGCTTCCACCGGTGATGATCCCGCCAGATGATCCGCCAGCCTGATGCCTTTGCCCGCCGTGCGGCTTCATCGACGCCGTTCTGGTAGCCGATGTCCGAGATGGAGAGGATATCGCCCTTGCCGGGGACGTTTGCTATTGAATTGAGGTTCTTTGTGAACCTGCCGACCGATGAGAAGACGGTGAAGACCTCATCATGCCCATAGACCCGCCGGTGGATTGCGTCTGCCCCGGCTGCATCGAGATCATTATGGGTCAGGTGCACGATGCCGGCGGTCCGCTCCCGCACCCGCTCCTCCAGGGTCGGCCCCTTTTTTTTCACTGGTTGTTTGGGGCCGAAGAGCGAACGGATGCGATGGAGGAGGCCGGCGCCGGTGGAGCTGCCGGAGCTGGCGGGATTGCCGGTGCCGGAGGACGAACTCATGGTGATATGTCTGTTCTTCAGGCGTGATAAATGGGGGCGGTGGGGGGAGGAGAAGGAGGGATGGAGGGTGAGATCAGGTGTCACCAGCTGCATTGTTATGAGGGCATTTGTATGATCACTCAGGAAAAAATAAATTTACTGAGGCTGATGTATGGTTATGGCAGAAGCAAAAAATGACATTAATGATATACTCTTTCTCCTTCAGAAGATTGAAAGTATCATAGATACCCGGCTCATTGGAGACATTGAGCCGGATGATGATGAGATCAGCCTGATTGCCGAGTACCAGGAACGAAAGAAGAGTGGGACTCTGATACTCCATGAAATATAGGGTTTTTCTGGAGAATCGGGCAAATAGAGATCTTGAATTAATAGATGAACCAGATCATCTGCAGATTTACAACAAGCTTCAACAATTAAAGGAAGGTTTTTCCCCAGATCTGGATATTCGTAAATTAAAAGGGATAAAAAATACATACCGACTTCGAGTGGGAAACTGGCGTATCATATTTGAGCTCTGCCCGGACTATCAGATTGTTATCATTGGAATTCGACCCAGAAAAAACGCGTATAGAGATTATTAGCTCGTGTGCTGGGATTTGATAATATTTTTCTTAATTTTCCTGGGATTCTGAAAAGAGAGCGATATCTAAAGCCCAAGGTAAATACTGAGATGGCAAGAATTAAAAGGGCATTCTTGATGGCTTTCTTATCACGATAGAGCAAAAGCGGATGTATTAAATAGAGATCTGGCATATATTGTAATCCCAAAGCCTCAGTAGCTCAGACTGGGAGAGCGCCAGACTGAAGATCTGGTTGTCCCCGGTTCAAATCCGGGCTGGGGCATGGTTTTCTCATTTTTTGGGTTCATTCCCGATTTTTGCATGTATTTTTCTGGTTCTTTGGTATATTAACCCGGTTCGTGAGTGTACTTTCACGTTTTTTTTGAGTTTTTCTGTTCTATCCCTGATTTCTGCAGTTGTATCCCCGGCGTACAAGCGGCGTTGTGGTTGCAGGAGTACGCGTGAGATCAACCATCATGAGTATTGATGGGATACAATTGAGTACTATGCCCGATCCGATAACAACTGAGTAGTTCAAAACGTTTTTAGCTTCAGGAAAGAGAAGAAAGAACTGGGCAGGATATCATGAAGAGCTTTCTTGACAAAGTCATGCATCGGAACCAGAAGAAGAGAAGATCATTCTCTCTTAAGATTGAGATGCAAAATGCGGCAGCATTGACAGATGAAGTTATTTCTGAAGCAATGACTGAACTGGCAGATATGATACAACGCGGTGAAGCCAACCTTGATACCGAAGGCAAAGTGAGATACATCCTCGGGGACGTCGTTTTAGAGGGCCGGATGGAAATTGATACGGAATAACAGTCCCCGATATCACGTTTGAGAGGGGATCAGATCCATGTGTGTCGCAGGACCAGATCCAGACGTATGCAGCGGCTGCTGTACAGTCACCCGCTTTCACACCTGCGTGAAGATAGATCCCGGGGTTTCCATTCTTTACCAATTCTAACTTGTTAAAGCAGTATCTCCGAAAGGGATCCATGACTTCCACTTGAAATAACGCCTCTTCTTTTTGAACCTCTGTAACAGACCGGATGTTAGCAAGATTTAAATACTAGGGATATCCATTGTATATCCTATGAAGAAGGTTGAGCTGAATCCTGCTACCCGGATCGAGATCGAGAATATTCAGGGATTTCTCATTCGAAAAGTCACCAAATTCGGGAATAGCGCTAAAGTGGACTGCCCTAAGGAATACCTGGACAGAACAGTCTACCTGGTGTATAACCGGGACCTCCTCAAAGCAGCGGTTGCAAATACCTATATCGAAACCGTCGGCAACAGGGCAGATTCACTCCATCTCGCCATCAAGAATGTCACAACATCACACATTGTCTGGCAGTATCGGATGACGGTCGAGCGACTGGGTACACGATTTGATCTTGCCAATAAAAACGTTGTTTTAGCCTTTGATTATACCGAAGAAGATTTTTATGGTGATGTTCAGGGGTTCTGGATACATGGATATACTGGTGAACATGGGGTTACCGGGAAGTTCAAGTTCCTCTCATGCGCCATCATCAATTCTGATATTCCCCAGAAGATTCCGCTTTTATCAGTTCCTGTACATCTTGGCCACAATATGGCAACAACGGTGACCTGGTGTCTTGCTCTGGTTGAACCACTGGTGAATTCCGTTGAACTCACGGTATTTGACCGGGGATTCTTTAGCAAAGATCTGATGCTGACTCTGACACATGCCGAGGTGCCGTATCTGATTTTCGCTCCAAAAAACGAGAAAATCAAAAAAGAGATAGAATTGCTGGATATTGGAGAGAAGAAAAAGATCCGATATGAACTCGAGGTCAATAAGGAGAAGACGGTGTTTCGAGGCGAGACAACACTCGCACTTCTGAGGCAGATATTCGATAAAAAGTCTGAAAAGTCATATGATTGGGCATTTGCTACGAATCAGGAGTCTATTGATCTGGAATATGTTATTCCAACCTACAAGAAACGATGGAGAATCGAAACCGGTTTCCGGGTGCAGGATGAAGCGAGAATCTCCTCGAAATCAAAGGATCCACGAATCCGGTTCTTTTACTTCGCGTATGAACAGGTGCTCCAGCTGCTCTGGATCGTGCTGTACAAAGATGAGGTGAGTTTTAAACAGTTCTTACTGGAGATGTACGAACTCT
>LDZU01008745.1_pt1 | contig 46680 bp, 42 predicted proteins | sample 615531 | NCBI WGS metagenome assembly LDZU01 (sample SAMN03408293, study PRJNA278302) | terrestrial metagenome | isolation source: oil reservoir sample SB2 | place: USA: Alaska, North Slope, Schrader Bluff formation | collected 2011-09 | reverse complement strand
GGAACCTTCTTATTATCTCCAATTGATTAAGAAGATTCCCTTTGAGCTAACCCAAGCAAGTGATAAAAAGGTGGTAGACTTTTATTTGTCATATAACCGCTAACTGGGTAACTATATATACGATATATCTATATACTTGATTCTCGATATTATCTTATCTTCTGACCTCTTTCTTCCCTTTCCTAAACCAATTAACTAGTTAACCAAGTAACCAGCTAACTAATTATTTACGTTGGTAAATAATTTAATTTTTAGTTTTTCAATCATATCTTTAGTCATTGCTTTAAGATCATAATCAGGAGACCATCCCCAATCTTCTCGAGCTGCCCTGTCATCTAACCTATTAGGCCAGGAATCAGCAATTGCCTGTCGCACTGGGTCAACATTATATTTTATCTCAAAATCTGGAATATGATTTTTAATTTCCTGAGCAAGTTTTTCGGGAGTAAAGCTTTCTGCCGTAATATTATAAGCATTTCTAAATTTTAGTCGGGAGGGGTCAGCTTCCATAAGATTAATGGCAGCTTTTAGAGCATCAGGCATATACATCATATCCAGATAAGTGTCTTTATCTAAAAAACAGGTATATTTTTTATTTTTTAGTGCTTCATAAAAGATCTCTACGGCATAATCAGTAGTTCCTCCGCCGGGAAGCGCAACATAAGAAATAATTCCCGGGAATCGTACTCCTCTGGTGTCAACGCCGTATTTTAGATAATAATAATCACATAGTAGCTCTCCTGTAACTTTAGTTAATCCATAGATAGTATTGGGTCTTTGAATCGTCTCTTGGGGGGTATTATCTTTGGGAGTAGAGGGACCAAAGGCAGCAATTGAGCTGGGAGTAAAAATAGCACAATTTTGTTCCCGGGCAATTTCCAGTACATTATACAAACCATTAATATTTACTTTCCAGGCTAATTGAGGATTTTTTTCTCCATTAGCAGAAAGGATAGCTGCAAGGTGAAATATAGTATCTATTTGATATTTTTTGACAATAGAATAAATTTCTTGGGCATTTAAACAATCGATATGTTCAAAAGGTCCGACTTGGCTGATTATTCCTTCAGGTAATGGCTTAATATCTGAAGCAACAACATTCCCATTCCCATATCTTTGTCTTAAAAAAGGAGTTAATTCAGAACCAATTTGACCGAGCGCGCCAGTTATTAAGATTTTTTTCATTTTATCTCCTTTTTTATATTTTAAATTTAAATGAATTTAACTTTATTCACTATATAAACTGCTTTTTATCTGTTCGATAAAATGAATAGCGTGATTTTTTAAAATCTCCTGACTTTTATTTTGGTCTCTATCTTCTAATGCTTTTATAAGTTCTTCAAAATCTTTGGGGATTTGTTGTGAATAAGCATCATTTTCTTTAGCGAAGAACCAGAGGCGGCCAATTTGATTTCGTAATCTTTTTAAGGTTTCAGCTAAGGTTTGATTCTTGGTAGAGCTGTTAACCAGGTTATGGAATTCTGCATCTAATTGAATTAACTTATTTCGATTCTTTTCTTGTTTTATCTTCTTATTAAGTTCTTTTAGTTTGTCCAATTCTTCAGCAGTTATTCTTTGAGCTGCCAATCTTCCTACAAGTCCAATTAAAAAAAGCCTAATTTCAAAAACATCTTTAAGTTCCTGAAAACTTACATCAGTAACATAAATGCCATTATTAGGAATTATATGAACTAATTTTTCAGTTTCCAGAAGAATAAGTACTTCGCGAATAGGCATAGGACTTACCCCAAATTCTTTAGCTAAGTCTTTAATGTTTAATAATTGCTTTGGTTTATAATCTAAATATACTATACGTTTTTTAAGCTCTGAATAAATTTCTTTATTTACCATAAATATCACCGATATATAATTATTATATCATTAATATATCAATAATATAATATCCTGTCAACATTATTAGGAATTATTTTTCATTTTCTTTTTATCTCCAGTTCTCTCCATCGCAAGATTGCTTTTTTCGTTTTGGAAAAAATAAAATAATTGAAAAACATTTTTACTTTTGTTATATTAAATTTAAGTTCAAGTAATATTGATTCCTTTTTATAGATTTTTCTTAATCTGACAGTCAAGTGATATGAAACTAAAAAGAAACAAAAAAGGAATATCAGTTTCAAGAGAAGAGTGGACTTCCCTGACAATCTTATTTAGTTGCTATTATTAAATTTAGATGGGATAATAAAAAGTATGAGAATATCCGCTCAAATTATTTACAATCTATTTGCTCCCTCTTATTGTGAGAGAAGATTATTCTTTGCTTACAATAATATAAAACCATTAGAACCCGGTCCTTTTGAGCAATTAATATATAAATTAGGGCTCCGTCACGAAGAAAATTATTTAAGAAGTATTGGTGAGTATACAGACGCTTCCAGGGGGAGATTAAAAGAACGAATTGCCATTACTAAGAAATATATTACCGAAAAAGTGCCGATAATTTACCAAGGTGTAATTTGCGAAGAATTAATAGTAAATAATAAACTTGTTACAGTTATTGGGATTCCTGATTTTTTGATTTATGAAGAAGGAGGGTATAGAATTAGAGATTGCAAATTAGCCAGACATATTGATGATAAAAGGCATCAAGAGGTAATTGCTCAGATTAAAATTTATGGGTTATTGTTAGAAAAATTGACTGGCCAGAAAGTTAAAAAGATGGATGCAGTTCTGGGTGATAACAGTCTATTGGATATTACTAAATTGGAAGTTATAAATCCAGGAGAGATACTAAGTAGAGTGATAAATATTGCAGAAAAAGAGAAACCTCCCTATTCTCCCGTAGGATGGTCTAAATGTATGGGTTGCGGTTATAGACATATATGTTGGGAGATTGCGGTAAAGAATAAAGATGTGGCATTAGTATATGGTGTTGATCAAGGATTAGCTCGTTTCTTCTGGGGAAAAGGGATTACCAAGATAGGACAACTATTAGATAATTATGATGAGACATCATTAGCAGAGGTAAATAGATCATGGGGCGAGAAGATACAGAAAGTAGGGAAAAAAGCAAACAAGATATTATTACAAGCTCGAGCTATGAAAGAAAAAAGAAATATCCTTATCAAAAAGATTGATTTGCCTTCTTCTAATAATTATGTTATGTTTGATTTAGAAGGGATCCCACCTTATCTTGATGATTTAGAGAAGATATATTTATGGGGGATGCAAGTCTTTGGGGAAAACGATTCTGCCTATCTTCCTGCTTTAGCGCCTATAGAGGATGAAGGAGATTATAAAGGTTGGAAAAATTTTCTTAAAAATAGTCAAAAGATATTTGCAAACTATGGAGATATTCCCTTTATTCATTGGGCTTCTTATGAGAAAACAAAGATAAAACTTTACCTGCAAAGATATGGTGATATTGAAGGATTGGCAGAGAGGGTTTTAAAAAATTTAGTCGATTTATGTGCTTTGGTTAAGAAATCTCTAATATTAGCCGAACCAAGTTACAGTCTTAAAGTAGTAGAACGAGTTGCCGGATTTAAAAGAACCCAAGAAGAGTATGGAGGCAATTGGGCCATAGCTAAGTATATTGAAGCTGTGGAGACAGAAGATAGAGGAATTAGAAAAGGAATCATTGAAAAAATTCTTAAATATAATCAGGAAGATCTAAAGGCAACCTGGGAAGTTTTTAAATGGTTTAAAAAAGAGATGGCCAAATAGTTAATAAAAAAATTGAGGAGGCGATGGTATTGTTAGAGAATTCAGAAAAGGTAGTTTGGGTCGATTTTGATACTTTGGAAAATTTTATGGTTGATGTTTTTAAAGGGGTAGGAGTCCCGGAAGGGGATGCAAAAATATGTGCTGATGTATTGATTACCGCTGATAAGAGAGGGATAGATTCACATGGTATAGGCCGTTTAAAGCCTATATATTATGACCGAATTAAAGCCGGGATTCAATCACCTAAAACAAATATAGAAATTATCAAAGATGGTCCAACTACTGCGGTTGTTGATGGACACAATGGAATGGGGCAGGTAATTGCTAAAAAGTCTATGGCTCTGGCTATAGAAAAAGCTAAAAAAATGGGTTTAGGGATGGTAGCAGTAAGAAACTCAACCCATTACGGGATTGCCGGCTATTATATCTTAATGGCTATCAAGGCAGGAATGATTGGGATTACTGGTACCAATGCTCGCCCTTCTATTGCTCCTACTTTTGGAGTAGAAAATATGTTAGGGACTAATCCTTTAGCTTATGGTGCTCCTTCTGATGAGGAATTCCCCTTTGTTCTTGATTGTGCTACCTCAATTACTCAACGAGGAAAGATAGAAGTTTATGATCGAGCAGGAAAGGATATCCCTCCAGGATGGGTAATTGGAGAAGATGGAAAGACCAGAACAGATACCCATCAAATTTTGCAGGATTTAAAAACTGGAAAAGCTGCCCTTACTCCTTTAGGTGGTATCGGAGAAGAGACTGCTGGTTATAAAGGGTATGGTTATGCTACTGTAGTAGAAATCCTTTCCGCCGCCCTGCAAAATGGGAAATATCTTAAGATGTTATCGGGAATACAAGACGGTAAATCAGTACCCATCAACCTGGGTCATTTTTTTATAGCGATTAATATATCTTCTTTTACAGACCTTGAATCATTTAAGAAGATAACTGGAGACATACTTCGTAATCTTCGTGCCTCTAAAAAAGCCCCTGGGGCAGAGAGAATTTATACTGCTGGAGAAAAAGAGTATCTGTCCTGGTTGGAGAGAAAAGATAAAGGCGCACCTATCAACCAGAATCTTCAACAACAAATCATCAATTTAAAAGAGGAACTTGGATTGACCCAGTATAAATTTCCTTTTGAAAGATAAAATAGAGGCAGAAATTTTCTCTTTTTTTGCTGTTTTCGCTTTGGTGAAGGTAATTTTCAAGGAGAATTTAAATTAAAAATTTAGGAGTTAATTATGAAGTTTAAAAAGAAGATATCGATTTTTAGTCTGCTAATTCTTTCTGTTTTAATCTTTAGTTCTGTAAATGTATTTTCCTGGAACAGCCACTATTTTTATACTGAACTAGCTATAAAAAACAATGATTGGATAAAAAATTTTGCCGATATTGAAGTAACCCCTTATACTTATAGAGGAATAGACCAGAGTGAATACAATTCAGATTTTGTCATAAAATATGTTGATGAAGAGATTGGAGGGAAAGTAAAGGCTTCTGACATTCTGATAAAATATTCTGATGAGCCAGACCGGGATTTGGATACCAATTTAGAATTAGATAAAATACAGGCATTAACTGGTGGAAGTCAGGGTTATCGTCATATGTATTTTTCAGTGTTTGGTGGTTTATTAAAAGCTGGAGTAGCCCATCAGAGGGCTAACCACTTTTTTGAAATGGCTAAAATTGCTTTTAAAAAGGGAGATTATTATTGGGGTTTCCGATTTGCTGCTCGAGCTATTCATTATTTAGAAGACTTGTCCCAACCTTATCACACTTACCCCGCTCCATTAGATGTCCTTTTTAAGAAATTTTTTAATGTAAAAAAACTAACAGTATTGGTTACTAATGCCCATTATGGCTATGAGGATTTTAATGGATATCTTTTTGAGCATAAAAAAGATGAATTCTATAATATTCTTCCCAAAGTTAAAATGGTTAAAATAGATGAAGTGGAAAAGGCAGCGATTGAATTAAGTAAAGAAGCAAGAAAAGATTTTACTTTATCTTATAGAGAAACTATGAAATTATTTCCTATTTTAGATAATCACGAAAAATTTATAACCCTTGAGGAACAAGAAATAATCAGGATGGCAAATTCGAAAGAAAGCCAGAAATTAATCGAATTAATGAAAAAAGATATGTTGGTAGGTTTAGGGTACTTAAATGGCTTTTTTGATTTTTTAAAAGAGTCGGTTGAATGAACTCTTATCGAATGTCGAGTATATAGTATACTTTATAGTGAAGAAAGGAAGAGAGAATTCAGGAGTTAGGGATCCGATGAATCGTGCCCAAAAGTACTCGATATGCAATGCGAGATACAATATACTAATGACCAAAAGAATGAGAATAAAAAAATGAAAAAAGTAAATTTAAAAACAATTAAGATTTATTTTTTAGTATTATTTCTTCTGTTTCTTCTGGTCGCTTTGCCAATCTTTTCTGCAGAAAACAAAAAAGATTTATACTCTCTTGAAGATATTTCTAATATCCGACAATTTCATTTGTCTGATGAAGCTATAGAATTGCTTAAGAAAAATGGATTTGTAGTCACTCCTGCTTATTATAATGAAATTTACCAGGTTTACAAGGAGTGCAAAGAGATAAATCAACCTGTATTTGTTACTACTGACGCAGTTCTCCATACCACTCATATATTTTTTGATTTTCTTTTGCGAATTTTGGAGATAGAAAAACTGTATGATTCTGCGATTGAACTTACTGACCGAATGATCGAACTTTCTATTAAACAATATGAACAGGCAAATGATGAGGAAGTAAAAAAAGCAGCATATTTAAATATTGGCTTTTTTACGGTGGCTAAAAAGCAATTTGAGCCGGAGTATCAAGCTGGTTATAAATTAGAAGAATTGGTAGAAAAAGAATGTGAAAATATAAAAAATCATAAAGGATTAGAATTCCGGGAGCTTTTAACCTATGTAGAAAATCCTGACCCTTTTCAGACTCCTTATGCCTACGAAGATTATAGCCAGTATATCCCTCGGGGTCACTATACCAGAAATGAAAAATTTAAAGCTTATTTTCGGGCAATGATGTGGTATGGACGCATTGATTTTAAGTTAAGACCTGGCAAAGATGAAACACCCATTACTTATGGGGAAAAGATGACCCTACAAGCTATTTTGATGGCTGATGCCCTTTTAAGGGATAAAAAAGCTTTTCAATTATGGAAGATGGTTTATGAGCCCACCGTCTATTTTGTGGGAAATACCGATGATTTATATGTCGATGATTATATAAAACTTATAAAGGAAATATTCCCTCTTAATGATTCTGTGGATAAATATAATAATCAGGAAAGGCTCGCTGAATTTATTGATAGGGCGATACAATTAAAAGCACCTAAAATTCTTTCGGGTTTGGCTTTTGTAGAAGATAATGATTTTAGAGTTTCAACCCAGGGTTTCAGATTTATGGGACAGAGATTTATTCCTGATTCTTATATGTTTCAAGAGTTGGTATTTGGGGTGAAAGATGAAAAGATAATTATGCAATATACTGGCGATAAGGAACCTTTTACTATGGAAATTATTCCTAACATTGGTCCGGTCAGGGCTTTTCCTCGGGGATTAGACATATGTGCAGTTTTGGGTTCAAAGAGGGCATTAGAAATTTTGGAGATAGAAGGAGATACTGAATATACCGAGTATTATAATCAATTAAATAAATTACAAGAAGAATTTTCCCTTAAAAGTACGGAGGAATGGAAGCAAAATCTCTACTGGCGCTGGCTTTATGCTCTGCTTCCTTTATTGAAAGAAAATAAAGACACCAATTTGCCTTGCTTTATGCAAAGTTCTGCCTGGATGGATAAGGAGTTGCAAGCTGTGTTGGGTTCCTGGACCGAATTAAGACATGATACCATTTTGTATGCTAAACAGAGTTATACTATGGCAAGTAAGGGATTGCCCCCAGAGCCAATTTTAACTTATGGATATGTTGAACCTTATCCGGAAGTTTATGCCAGGTTAGAAGAGATGATAAGGGATTTAAGAAATAATCTTATTACCCTTGACCTTGGTATTGAGGGTATTTCCGAGAAAATAAAAGAATTTGAAGAGTTATTGAATAAATTAAAAGTAATTTCAAAAAAAGAAATCAATAATATACCTTTAGATAATGAGGAATATGAGGTTATATGGGATATCGGGAAAAAACTTGAATCTTTAAAGGAATTCCCTTCAGAAATTATGGAAAAAATAACCTCTGATACTGATGAAAAGATGGAGATTGTGGCAGATGTCCATACTGATGTAAATACCGGGCAAGTTTTAGAGGAAGGAGTTGGCTCACCATTTAATATTTATGTTATAATATATGATGACAGGGGAATTAGAATTTGCAGGGGAGCAGTGTTTTCTTATTATGAATTTAAACATCCTATAGAGGATAGATTAACTGATGAAAAATGGCAGGAGATGGGAGAAAAGAGAGAAAGACCGAATCAACCTGATTGGGTGAATACTTTTACAGTGAACTGAAAACTGGTAAACCAGTCAACTGGTTAACTAACAAATCAATTTAATCGGTAAATTGGGGAATCGGTAAATTGGTAGATTGGTGAATTTATCAATTTAAAAAGGAGCAAAAATGATATTTTTATTTTTCTATCTATTTATATTGGCAATCATATCTTTTTTTATAATCACTCTTATCTTCATTCCTTATGGCTTTACCGCATATTCTTTGATTACTTTAATTACAGTTCCTCAACAGATTATAAATATTGCAAAGAATAAAGCAATTAGAAGGAATCATGCCCTGGAACATGCCACCATTAATGTATTAGAAAAATATGCTGGTAGAAGGTTGCCTTTATCTGGTTTAGCTCAAAAAAATGGATTTATAATTTCAGGTGCTACAGATCCTGACTTAGTTGTTGAAGCAGCATGCGAAGGTCTATATTTATTAAAAAAGGGGGAGTGTCAGTTAGCCATACACCGAAATTGTGGGACGAGTATAGCTATTGCAAATTTTCTTGCTGCCTTATTATTTTTAATATTTTTAATTCAAACTGGATATTTTAGCATTTTGGCTATAATTATTGCTCTTCTTGTCGCAAACCTTTTAGGTCCATATCTGGGTGAATTTACCCAGAAGTATTTTACCACTTCTTGTGATGTGAAAAATTTAGAGATTGTAGGAATTCAGCCAGAATATAGAACAGAAGGGACTTATAATATTTTATTAAATTATATGCCTCAGGGGTATTTTATACGGACTCAACATCTTAAATTAATAAAGGATTAGGAGAGGCGTAAAAATGTTAATCAGAGGCAAATCTAAAAAAGAAGAAAAAGAAAAAGTAATCATTTCTTTTGCTAAAAAGTTAGGCATAGTTTGTTTGAGAAGTTTGGAAGACTATATCAGAAAAAACAAAATAGAAAAATGCTATATTATTATTCCCCACCCCCCTCATCCAAACGTGATTGATTATGTAGAAAACATTAGTGTAATAGAAATGATTTTTTCTTCTGATTTTGAACAGAAAATAGAGGAGATAAAAAAGATAAATCCTAATAATACAATAGAAATAATTAATTTAGAAGATTTTGGTGAAAGAAATTTTATGCGAGACGCAGTTTAGAGATACAGTAAATAACAAGCAGAACAAAGTAGAAGAAAGGAGAAGAAATATGAAGCAAATTGCTCAATTAGATGTTACTGATAATAAGAGATTAGTTTTGTCTATTGGTGAATTTCGGGGAGTAGAGAGAGTTGATTTAAGGCAATATGTGAAAGTGAAAAATGGGGAAGAATATATTCCTACTCCCAAGGGAATAAACTTTAGTGCAGAATGGATAGATGATTTTGTAAAAATGGTAGAGAAATTAAAAGAGATTTGATTAAAAAATTAAAAAAATGTTTGAATCTTTAAGGAGTAAATCAATATGGAAAAAGTGAATTATTTATCTGTGGCGGAAGAAGTTATGGAGCAGATAAAATCTAAGGGGGCTTTTCTGATTGCTAAATCCAAAGATAATGAAAAGATAAATGTTATGACTATAGGCTGGGCTGCTATTGGATATATATGGAGAAAACCGATGATGGTGGTGATGGTCAGGAAAAGTCGTTTTACTCACCACATCATTGAAAAAGCCTCCAGTTTTACGGTTAGCTCTCCTGCCGAAGATTTAGAAGAAGTTTTGAACTTTTGCGGTACCAAATCTGGTCGAGATGTTAATAAATTTCAAGAATGTAATTTAAATACTGTTCCTGGACAAAAAGTAGACACTCCTATTATTAACCTTCCAGGGATTCACTATGAATGTAAAATTGTTTATAAAAGTAAAATGAATCCTGATTTTCTTTGCCAAGAATATAAAGAAGATGTTTATACAGATAATGATTACCATACTTTTTACTTTGGAGAGATAGTATCTTGTTATAAAATAATTAGTTAGTTAAGTTTTATAGCAGGAAAAAAGTAATTTATCAAAAATTTTATTTATTTTCAAGAATTTTTTACCAGAAAGAAGGATTATTAAATATAAATGTAGAATATAAAAATATAAACTAATTTTAAAATTTAAGCAGGATTTTCATAATTTTATAATTTCGGAGATAACTTTTAAAAAAAGGGAGGTGGTTTATAAGCTGGATTACTCTAGTTTTGGTCGAGTTTAAATAACTATTTAAAAATATTTTACAGGAGGAATTGTAAAAATATGTTGAGATTTAAAATGACTAAAGTGCTGTTAATTTGTCTGTTAACTTTTTTGTTGATTTTAGGCTCTATATCTTTTATTTTGGCTGCTGAAAAGGAGATTACAATTATATCGATTAATGACTTTCACGGTTCACTTGCCTCTGAGGGGAAAAACGTAGGAGCAGCAAAGCTGGTAGACGCCATAAAGACTGAAAAAAATAATAACCCAGAAGGAACGATTATAGTATCTGCTGGTGATAATTATCAAGGTAGTGCTATGTCAAATCTCTTATATGGTGAACCAGTTTCAGCAATGTTTAAAGAAATGGGGTTAGAATTATCTGCAGTTGGTAACCACGAATTTGATTGGGGAGTCGATAAAATTACTAAATGGGCCGAAGAAGGTGAACTTACTTTTATTTGTACCAATATTTACGATAAAAGAACAAACGAACCAGTCGATTGGGCGGAACCCTTTGTTATTATCGAAAGAAAGGGAGTAAAAGTTGGCTTTATTGGTTTGGCTACCCCAGAAACTGCTTATAAGACCCTGAAGGCAAATGTAGAAAATTATGAATTCAGAGACCCGGTAGAAATAATCACCGAATGGGTACCCAAAGTAAAAGATGTAGGAGCAGACATTATTGTTGCTTTAACTCACCTTGGTTCATTCCAGGATAAAGAAGGGAATATTAGTGGTGAAGCTGCCGCCTTATGCAATGTGGATGGAGTGGATGCAGTAATATCTGCACATACTCATCAAAGCGTTAGTGGATTGGTAAATGATAGACCTATAATACAGGCTTATAAAAATGGACGTACATTTGGTAAAATCACTTTTATTTTTGATGAAAATAATAAATTAATAGGTGCAGAACCATCTCTTGACCATCTTTACAAAAGAGCAGATACTCTTAAAGATGATGCTAATATGTTGGCAATCTATAAGGAATATGAAGAAAAATTAGAACCTGTTTTAGGAAGAGTATTAGGTAAAACCACGGTAGATTTGGAGCATGATAGATATGCTGGCCCATCTTTATTGGGTGAATGGACCTGTGAAATAATGAAAGATAAAGTTGGGGTTCAGATTGCTATGACTAATGGTGGCGGACTCAGAACCAGTATCCCGGCAGGTGAAGTTACTGCTGGTAAATTATATGAAGTTATGCCTTTTGATAACACTCTATATACTATGAAGTTATCTGGTGCGGATATAAAGGCAAATATTGAACACGGAATAATGAATGATGATATAGGTTGGATTCAAATTGCCGGAGTAAAAGTAACTTATGATCCTGAGGCAGAAGCAGGTAATAGGATTGTCAGCATGGTCTTAGAAGATGGTACCCCTGTGGAAATGGATAAGTACTATACTGTGGTAACCAATGACTTTATGGCAACTGGTGGAGATAATTATAACTTTGATAATGCTATAGATAAAGTAGATACCTTTATTCCAGTAAGAGATGCAATGATGGAAGCAGTAGAAAAGGCAGGAATTATTTCTCCCGTGAAGAAGAATTGGTTATCTGAAGTAAAAACTGGTAAGCTTTATATAGTAGAAGTTGGGGATTCATTATGGAAGATTGCTCAAAAATTTGGAACAACTGTAGAAAAAATTCTGGCTTGTAATGAAATAGATAATCCAAGACTTATCAAACCTGGCCAGGAGTTAGTTATTCCCACAGAATGATAGCTAAAATAAAAGAGGATGGCATATTAATTATACCATCCTCTTTTAGTATCTTGAATATATCTTATATTTTAATAAATTAAATGTTAAACTTTAAACGATATTTAATTTTATTAGAGTATAACCTTTTACTGATTAATAAGAAAATTAATTAAAAGGAATAAATAATAATAAAAATTATTATTAAATTTACTGAGTTTGCAAAAAATTACCAAATATCTTCTTATTTTTTAAACTAGATAAAATTATATTTTACTCCAATTTTATCTTACAAAATTAATTTTTAAAAACGATAAAGGAGGTGTTAATGGGTAAATAAAAAATACTATATCGAATATTTTAAAGATAAATAAAAAAATATTAAGGAGGAAGAAAAAATAATGAAAAGGTTAGGGTTAATGGTAGTAATTCTATTATCATTCTTGTTGATGTTTAGTTTGGTAGCGGGAGCTGCTGAGGAAATTGTAATCGGGGTTTACGAACCAATGACTGGACCCTATGCGGCTGGTGGACAGATGACTATGGAGGGAGTAAATTTAGCTTTTGAACAGCAACCAACAGTTTTGGGTAGACCAATTAAAATGGTTTTAGTAGATAACAAAAGTGAAAAAGTAGAAGCAGCCAATGCGGTTGCCCGCTTGATCGAATTTGAAAAGGCTGTAGCCATAGTAGGAACCTATGGTAGTGCTTGCGCAATACCAGGAAGTGAAGTAGCTAACAAAGCAGGTATTCCAATGATGGGATGTTCTCCTACCAATCCTTTAGTAACGTTAGGAAAACCTTATGCTTTTAGAGCTTGTTTTATTGATCCTTTCCAGGGAGCAGTAATGGCAAATTTTGCAGTAAATAATCTTAATGCAAAGACCGCTGTAGTTATTCAGGATATTGCTTCCGATTATGCGGTGGGATTGTCTAATTTCTTCCGGGAAGCTTTTATCAAGTTAACTGGCAATCCAAAATCTATTGTAGGGTTGATTTCTTATCAAACTGGAGACCAGGACTTTACTGCTCAGGTAACTTATGCAGCAAGTAAAAATCCCGATGTAGTTTTTGTTCCCGCAGGTTCATATGGAGATGCAGCTCTAATTATTAAACAAGGAAAAGAGATGGGAATTACTGCCAAATTCTTAGGAGGAGATACCTGGGAGGCACCAGAATTTATTGAAGTGGGTGGAGAAGCAGTCGAGGGCGGATACTTTAGTACCCATTTTGATGCCACAGCAGTTACCACTAAGGCAGCAGAAAAATTCTGTAAAGATTTTGAAGAAAAATATAAAAAAGCTCCCAGCGCTTTTGCTGCTTTAGGTTTTGATGCTTTTAATTTGGTAGTTGATGCTATCAAGAGGGCAGGTTCAGCTGATCCCAAGGCAATTCGTGATGCCTTAGCAGAAACTAAGGATTACGAAGGGGTTACCGGGATGATTACCTTAGATTACAATGGAGACGCTACTAAAGATGCAATAATTAAGACTATTGAGAATGGCCAGTTTAAATATGTAGCTACTGTACGTCCTTTCTAACTAATACTTAAAGAATTAAATGTAAAATAATATCTTTTGTTAAGATTGAAGAGAGGGATAAAATCCTTCTCTTCAATCTTAGTTTAATTGTACTGGAACAGTGAACAAGCATCGGGTCGGATAAATCCGACCTCTACATCGACAGGCGAGCCTGTCCCCGTGAAACATGTGCTCGTGAAAACGAGTAACGGGGAACGGGGAACGGAGGACTCCTGTCCTATTAGCGACTAACGATTATTCGCTAACAACTAATATTTGAGGATTGGATAAAATAATGAGTCTAAATATCTTTTTACAGAATTTAAGCAATGGAATTTCTTTAGGTTGTTTATTTGCCCTTGTGGCTATAGGTTATACAATGGTTTATGGGGTTTTGCGTTTAATAAACTTTGCCCATGGGGATATCTTTATGATGGCTGCCTTTTTTGTTTTTTATGCTATGACGATATTTTCCCTCCCCTGGGGAATAGCTTGCTTGGTGGCAATAATATTAGCTATGGTATTGGGTAGAACTATAGAGAGAGTAGCTTATAAACCACTAAGAAATGCTCCTCGTATATCTTCTTTGTGCTCTGCGATTGGAATGTCTTTTTTATTAGAGAATTTTGCAATAGTTGTATTTGGCGGACGACCAAAATCATTTTATCGTCCCGAGTTTTTTGCTAAAACCTTTGTTCTGGGAGAAGTTCGAGTTCCAGGAGTTAATTTTGTTACTCCTATCGTTTCCATAGTTTTTTTGTTAATATTAAGCTATATAGTTTATAGAACTAAAACTGGATTAGCTATGCGAGCTATTTCTAAAGACTTTGATACTGCTATGTTAATGGGTATTAATTTGGATAGGACTATTTCTTTTACCTTTATGATAGGTTCAGGATTAGCCGCTGTGGGGGCAATACTATGGGCTTTACGTTATCCCCAAATCTGGCCCTTTATGGGAGTATTCCCGGGATGGAGGGCTTTTACTGCAGCTATTATCGGAGGAATTGGCAGTATTCGGGGAGCAATGGTAGGAGGGTTCCTGGTAGGATTGCTAACTATTATGATAGTAGCATTTTTGCCAGAATTAGCTGGATATAAAGATGCTTTTATTTTTGTAATTTTAATCTTTGTATTGTTATTCAAACCAGAAGGATTATTTGGAGAAGAATAGGCAGGTATAAAAAAAGTGATAGAAAAAAAGAAAGATTTCTTATTATTAAAGATTGCCACTATTTTGATAATAATTTTATTTATCTTTGTTGCGCAAAGGAATTTTGATACCTATGTTATTAGAATTTTAAATTTGTGTGGTATATATGTTATTTTAGGAGTCAGTCTTAATTTGATAAATGGTTTTACTGGCCAGTTTTCTTTGGGGCATGCTGGATTTATGGCTATCGGGGCTTATGTCTCTGCTCTTTTGTATATGTCTCCAGAGTTAAAAGAAGTAAATTATTTCATAACTCCCCTTATCTGGCCTTTAAGTGTTATTCAAATTCCCTTTGTATTTTCCTTAATTATAGCAGGTTTAGTTTCAGCAGGTGTTGGCTTTTTGGTTGGTGCACCTTGCCTGCGTTTGAGAGGAGATTATTTGGCTATTGTTACATTTGGTTTTTCGGAGATAATAAGAGTTTTATTTTGTAACTTGCAGAACATTACTAATGGACCTTTAGGACTAAAGGGATTGCCCAGCTATACTAATTTGTGGTGGAGTTGGGGGATTGCTATATTTGCTGTTTGGTTTATTAAGAATTTAATTAATAGTAGTTATGGTAGGGCATTAAAATCTATTCGCGAAGATGATATAGCTGCTGAGGCAATGGGGGTAAACCTATTTTATCATAAAGTATTGTCTTTTGTTGTCGGGGCATTTTTTGCCGGTATTGGTGGGGCTCTTTTAGGTAGTTTAGTTATGACAATTGACCCAAATACTTTCAGTTTTTTTATGACATTCCAGATAATAATAATCGTTATTGTAGGAGGTTTAGGCAGTATAACTGGTACAGTAATAGTAGGTGTTTTATTTGCTGTATTGATGGAGGTATTAAGGTCGGTTGAATCACCAATGAGCTTTTTTGGATTAAATATTCCTGGGATACCAGGAATGAGAATGCTTATTTTTGCAATTTTATTAATGATAGTGGTTTTATTCTTTCACCAGGGGCTTATGGGAAACAGAGAATGGTCCTGGGAATGGTTATATTATAAGTTGACTCGAAGTAAAAAAGAGATAAAGGAAGGAAGTTAAAAAAAGAGATGAGTATCTTAAAAGCAGATCATATTACTATTCGATTTGGTGGATTGACAGCTGTCTCTAATTTTTATCTAAATTTGCAGAAGGGGGAATTAGTAGGTTTAATTGGTCCCAATGGAGCAGGTAAAACCACAGTCTTTAATATGATAACTGGAGTATATAAACCTACTAAAGGAGAGATTTATTTTAATGGCCAGGAAATAACTAAAAAAAGTGTGGACAAAATTACTTCTTTGGGAATAGCCAGAACTTTTCAGAATATACGTTTATTTAATAATCTCTCAGTGATAGATAATGTAATGATAGGATGTCATTTACGAATAAAGTCCCCAGTTTTGAGTGCGGTATTTTGTTTACCACAATATTTGCAGGAAGAAAATTATATGAGGGAAGAAGCAGAAGAATTATTAAAGGAAGTTAAACTGGAGAAATTTAAAAATTATGTAGCTGGTGGACTTCCATATGGGGAACAGAGGAAATTAGAAATTGCTCGAGCTTTAGCTACACGTCCAAAATTGTTACTTTTAGATGAACCAGCAGCAGGAATGAACCCCCATGAAACTAAAGAATTGATGACTTTTATTCAAAGGATTCAGGAAAAATATAAACTAACTATTATATTAATAGAGCATGATATGAAGGTAGTAATGGGGATATGTAAGAGAATATTGGTGTTGGATTATGGAAAGACCATCGCCGAAGGAAATCCTGAAGAAATTCAACATAATCCAGAAGTGATTAAGGCTTATCTGGGGGTGGAAGCTAGCTATGCTTAAAGTAGAGAATCTAAATGTATATTATGGTGGTATTCATGCCTTAAAAGGTATTTCTTTTGATGTTTCTAAGGGGAAAATTATTACTTTAATCGGGGCTAATGGAGCTGGCAAGAGTACTACTTTAAGGACTATATGCTCTTTAGTTAGAGCCAAAGAAGGAAAAATAATATTTAAAGATAAGGATATAACTAATATTTCTACAGACCAGATTGTTAAAATGGGAGCAGTATTAATTCCTGAGGGGAGAAGAATATTCCCTAACTTAACAGTTCAGGAAAATTTAGATTTAGGTGCTTTTGTCCGAGAGGATAAAGAAGAGATTATTAAAGATCAGGAATGGGTTTGTAAATTATTTCCTCGACTAAAAGAAAGATTGTGGCAGAAAGGTGCTACTTTATCAGGCGGAGAGCAACAAATGTTAGCCGTAGCTCGGGGATTAATGTCTCGCCCTAAACTTTTAATGTTGGATGAACCATCTTTGGGGTTAGCCCCTTTATTGGTAAAAGAGATCTTCGAGATTATTCAGCGAATCCATCAGGAAGGTATAACTATACTTTTAATCGAGCAGAACGCCTTTGCTGCTTTGAAAATAGCTGATTATGCTTATGTGCTGGAGACTGGACGAATTGTTTTGCAAGGTACTGGAGAAGAGCTCTTGCGGAATGAAGAAGTAAGAAAAGCTTATTTAGGAGAATAGAAAAATAAATATTCTTTTAAAATTATTAAAAATATTTGTGAGAAAAATCCTGGTTCAATTAATGGTAATTAGCCAGGATTTTTTTCTGGTGCAGTTAGCACTTTTATTATATGCGGTAATATTAATAATATAAGATTTTTTAATTAAAGGCTTGAAAGGAGTAAAAGAGATCTCTTTGTCTTCTGGATTAAAATTGAATTTTACTTTTGCCCCGCCTAATTTCATATTTAGACTTTTTTCATCAATATTACTATCTTCTAAAATTGCTCCAATTTTAACATACTGATCACTAAGAACTGCTCCATCCAAGGGAAAGATTTTAGAGGTAGGGATAATTTGTTGGTTTAATATCTCGATAAAAGAATTATTGGAATTATTCCCGTAGATAATTTGCCGATTCAGAGACCAGGGGTCAGTATTAAGGGTATTATTCATACTATTGGCATTAACAATTCCTTCATAACTTGCCTGTATAGCCAAATCTTTAATTATAGAACTATAAGCACCGTAAGGATAAGCAAAAAGCTTTACCTTAATTCCAATTTTACCTTCTAAAATTTCTTTGGATAAAAAGATTTCCTTCTTAATTCGAGAAATATAACTTTCATAACTTTCGTTGTTCTTGTACTGAAGAAGATTGCAGTGACTTAGGGTGTGAGAACCAATTTCCATATTATTTTTTATCATCTCTCTAATCTCTTCCCAGGTAAGACTATAACTATTTCTTTCGATGAAATCGCTGTATAAAAAGAGAGTTGCCGGGAAGTTATATTTTTTTAAAAGGGGATAGGCTAAAGTGTAAGTAGATTTAAAACCATCATCTATGGTTATTACTGCCGGCTTTGGTGGGAGTTGGTTGTTTTTTAATCCTTCAAGCAATTTTGAAAGAGAGATTACCGAATAGTTATGAGTAGCCAGGTAGTTCATCTGCTTTTCGAAATCATCGATATTAATCTTATAACTATCTCCTTTATCTTCGGTAAAATTATGATAAGTTAAAATAGGGATAATAGTTTCTTCTGCATAGATTATATTATTGAATTGATAGATGTGATAATAAAATATTGATGTGGACAAATATAAAAACAATATAAAGATTAGTGACAAAATCTTGTTTTTATGTATAATAAGACTATCAGGGGAGTAAACTCCCCTGAAACCCTTATGCCTTTTTTTATTTTTTGGACCCATAACAACTCTTTATAAATTTTTATTTTTCATATAATTTGTTAATATCTTTAAAGAATTATAACATATTATGATTGAGACCCAAAAGTAGATAAAAACGGTAAGGTAGGGGCACGATGCATCGTGCCCACAGGAGAAATGGGCAACAATATAGCGAGGGCACAATTCATTGTGCCCCTACAATATAATTATAACCAAAAAGTCATAATTTGATATAAAATTATCTACGACGTGCTATATATAACATGTTAAAAATATTTTAGGCTTTTTGGGAAATAATCATATTATAAGTAGTTATTAACGGAACTTATGAATTACCCATTCCACTTTTCCAATAATATTAAAATTATCAGTTTCTTTTATTAAGGTAGGAGGCTGTTCTAAATTAGTACTTTGTAATATAACGTGGTTATTTTGCTTTGATATTCTTTTTATAGAAATTTTGTTATTGAGTGAGATCAACGCAATAATTCCGTTTTCTATTTTGCTTTGTTTACTTAAAATTAAAATATCCCCTTCTCCAATTCTTTCGCAGACCATATTTTTATCTTTTACTTGAATGGCAAAAAGATCTTTAATTGGAAGAGTTCCCAGGCCAGGAGGAAGGGGACTATATCCTTCTATATTTTCTGAAACTAAAAAAGGTTTTTCGGTAGAGGTAATATTGTATATGGGGATTTGTTTTAAATTGTCTTTGGATTTTATAGAAGGAAGGTAGCCTATACGGCATAAAAGATCTTCTGGTTTAACCTGATAAGCTTTAGCCAGTTTATTTAATATTCCTGCGGAAGGTGTTCTTTTATCTCTTTCAATTAATGAAATATACGAATTAGATATACCAGTTTTAAGTTCTACTTGTTTAGTAGTAAGGTTATTTTTTATCCTTAATTCTTTTAGATATGATCCTATTTTCATTAGTAATACCTCAATGTCTTTTTGTTTACAATTGTTATTATATAGCATATTTTAATTATAATTGTAAAAAAGGTTAAATATTATTTAAAAAGTGTTGACAATAGTAATATGGTGTGTTATTGTATCTTACATAAGAAAGAAAATAGTTTATAATGTTTATGGTTTATAAAATAAAAATTAGAAAATAATTTGATAAATATCTTGAGTAGAAAAAATTGAGATTTTACTAAATTTGCATGAGGAATAGCATATTTTCAATGTTAAACCAAAATAAAACAAAATTAGAAAATTTAAAAGAAAAGCTTGAGATTTTAAAAAAAGATCGAGAAAGGCTCGCTAAGAAACTGTCTGCTTTGAGGTTAATAATTTCAGAGATAAATATTGGTTCCAATTTAGATAAGATTTTAAATTTAATCATAGAAAAATGTGTTAAAATAATTGAAGCGGAGAGAGGTTCTTTAATGCTCTTTGATTCTCAGAGTGAGAAATTATATATTAAAAGCTCAATAGGTTTGAGTGAAAAGACTGTTTCCGGCGTACGAATTAAGCCAGGAGAAGGAATTGCCGGTTGGGTCTTTATAGAAGGTAAGCCTTTATTAATAGAAGAAGGAGCAAAAGATCCGAGATTTAAAAAATTTGAAAATATCGAAGAGGAATTAAAGTCGATAATAAGCGTTCCCTTAAAGATAAAAGATGAAACAATTGGAGTAATTAATGTAGATAATAAATTAAAGGGAGAGCTATTTGATTTAGATGATTTACAGCTTCTTTCTGACTTTGCCAATGAAGCTGCCATAGCTATTCAGAATGCTCAACTACATCAGCAAATGAAAAATTTAGCTATTACCGATGAGCTAACTGGCCTTTATAATTTTAGATATCTAATAGAGCGTTTAGAAGAAGAAATAAAGAGAGCTCAGCGATATGAGCGGTCATTAGCTTTAATTATGGCAGATATAGATCATTTTAAAGAGTATAATGATACTTTTGGGCATCTGGAAGGGAATAGGGTTTTAAAAAGTTTAGCTAATATTCTCAAAATTAATATTCGGGAAGTAGATATAGTAGGAAGATATGGTGGCGATGAATTTATTATTATTCTCCCTGAGGCTGACCAAAAAGAAGCTCAGGAAATAGCTGAACGAATAAGACTCAAAGTCGAAAGATATAAATTTATAGATAATGAAGACCACTCTGGTGAAACAAAATTAACTTTAAGCTTAGGGGTAACCTCTTGCTTTCAGGAGATCATCTCTCTGCAAGGTTTAATATATAAAGTCGATCAAGCCCTTTATTTAGCTAAACGAAAAGGTAGAAATAGAGTAGAAGTCATTTAATAAGTTTGTCGAGGATTGGCGATATTTCTTTTAAATCTTTTACTATAAAGTCTGCTTTATCCTTATCGGTATCATCTCCGGAGAACTTATTTATCCAGATGGTAGTCATACCCATATTTTTCCCTCCGATAATATCTTTTTTATAAGAATCACCTACCATAATTGATTCTTCCCCTCGACAACCAGCTTTTTTTAAAGCTACTTGAAAAATTTTTGATTCTGGCTTATAAGATTTTACTTCTTCTGAAGTGGTAATAGAGTCAAACATTTCTTTAATTCCAAAGACCTTGAATTGAAAATCTTGATAATCATTATCTATATCACTGATAATTCCTATATGAATAGACTTATGGTTTCTAAGGTGTTTGATGATTTCAAGGGTTTCGGGGAATAATTTTACATATTTTTTATGATTTTCAAAATACATTTTTTTAAACCAATGATAATCTTCTTTTGAAGGGCGGACATTATATTCTGAAAGTATTCCTATAAAAGCTTTTTTGGTGGACTCGCGAAGAGGGGTAAAGGATTTATCTTCTGGGTAGGAATCTAACAAAGTCATTTCTTTAGTAAAGAGAAAGGAATTATACTTAGTGACTAAATCTTCTGGACGAACAGAAAGGTTATATTTTTGAATGATATCTTCCATCATGTGAAGATGGGCAATATTATCACTTTCGGCATTCATCAAAGTTCCTCCGAAATCGAAAAATACGGATTTGTATCTTTTTATTTCTTTTTTATTTGTTTTTTGCATCTTATCCTCCTTGATTTATATATCCAATAACTCTCTTTTTTAAAGAGAAAAGATAATAAAAATTCTGAATATATTTTGAGATTTTTTTGTGGGGGCGAATTCATCCGCCCCGAAACGGGTTGGATAAATCAAACCCCTATTTCCTAAACGCTATTCTCTATCCGCTCTACACTATTCTTTACTATATCCTACATACGACATACTATAGACTAATTTATAAAAAATCAAGCGGGATAAAAATTGTGTAATCTTTTAATTGCATTGATCTTTTCACTTTGCTCGATTTTTAATGAGTTGATAGCTTTTTTTAATATATTGATAGAAAGGTCGTAATTTTTTCTATCTACTGGATAGGGGTGACCATCCTTACCTCCATGGGCAAAACTATATCTTACTGGGTCGTTAAAACTGGGAGCTGTACCATAAACCAATTCGGAAATTAGACTTAGAGCTCGGATAGTCTTGGGGCCTACTCCTTTTATTCCCAATAATTCTTCGAAGTTTTCCGGTTGTTTATCATAAGTGGTTAAAAATATTTTATTCAACCTTTCTGGATTTATATCTTTTACTAAGACCTGGTGATGAGTAGGCAAATTCAGATTTTGTAATTTTTTTATTTCTGATATTAGTCCTTCAGGTTTTTCCTTAGCCAGTAAAGTAGTTACTTCTCTGGCTTTTTTACTTTTTTTGGCAACCATATTTAAAGCTTTACCTTTCTTATCACAACATATTGCTGAATGAGGTTCACAGACGAAATCTTTAACCTCTTCCCCTAACCAATGATATCTTCGGGCATAGCGAGTAGAAGTATTCATCCCCTGTTGAACTACTGTCCATAAACCATTTTTGGAAAAGATAAAACAATGATGGTAGAGTTGATAGCTATCTTGAAGGGCTGAACTATCCACTTTAGCCACCATTTTACTGGCATAGATAAGTTTTAAAGGGTTTTGGTTAAGATAAGTTCCAACTTGTTCGATCTCTAATGGAGTTTTGCGAGAAGTTCCCCCCTTGCCTCCAGCGACAAATAAACCTAAATCTTTTTCTATTCCCTTTATACCTTCTTTTAAGGCTCCACAGACTGTGGTGGTAATTCCACTGGAGTGCCAATCAAAACCTAATACACATCCAAAGGCTTGAAACCAGAAAGGGTCAGAAAGTTTCTTTAGCATCTCTTCGGGTCCGTATTCACTTATTACAAAGATGGTAATAAGGCGAGCCAATTCTTTCATTCTCTGAAAAAGCCATCGAGGAGCTTTACCATAATGTAAGGGTAAATTAGCAATTCCAGTTCGCATAATTTTCTCCTTTTAGTAAAATGATTACTCAGATTATATATAGCACAGATTACAAGGATGAGAATCAGATTATGTTTATTTTTTATATGTTTTCTAATAACTCTTTAAATTTTAGAGCATTTTTCACTGCGTATCCATAAGCATCATTATTAAAATAAGCATAGATGATTTTTCCTTCTTTAGACCAATGTCTACTTTTATCAGCCCAATATTTAAGTTCTCTATCTGAATAACTCGAGCCGTACAATTCTTCCCCCCCATGAAATCTAAGATATACAAAATTGGCGATGATTTTTTCTATATAGGGCCAGCGTTTGGAATGTGCTATACATAGTGAAAAATTATAATCTTTTAGTATATTGAAAAGTTCTGGGCAGAACCAGCTTTTATGGCGAAATTCGAAAGTTTGAGAAATATTTTGGGAAAGACAAAAACTTTTTAATAATTGACAAAAATAACTTATTCTTTCCTCATCAAAGTGAAGATTAGGAGGAAGTTGCCATAAAACTACTCCCAGTTTCCCCTTTAATTCCTGAACATAAGACAAAAATAGCTCTAAAGGTTCTTCACAATTATTTAATTTTTTTATATGGGTAATAAAACGACTTCCCTTAACCGCAAAAGTAAAATTATCTGGAGTACGTTCATACCATCTTTTAAAGGTTTCTTTTTTGGGAAGACGGTAAAAAGTCATATTTAATTCCACAGTATTAAAAAATTGACAATAATACTCTAACCATTTAGTAGAAGAAATTTCTGGAGGATAGAATACTCCATCTGACCAGTGTTTGTAACTATATCCACTTGTGCCAATGAAAAGATTTCTCTGCATTTGTTTTACCCTTAATCAGAAGTGTTGTTTAGATTCAATATTCAATAAATGATTATAACCCAAAAAGTACACAAAATAGTAATGTATGGGCACGATGCATCGTACCCATAAGCGAAATTAGGTAACAATATGGTGAGGGCGCAACTCATTGTGCCTCTACAATATAATTATATTAAAAAAGTTATAATTTGTTATAAAAATTATCTGTAACGCACTATATATAGGTAGTTGAAAATGTTTTTGCTTTTTGGAAATAACTATAAATATAAAGATTTTTCGTAACTATTTTATCACTAATTGAGCCGGTATGGTAGTCTTTAAGGCAAGGAAACAAAAATATTTAAAAGGAAGTAAACTTTTAATCTTTCAGTTTTGTTAATAATAAAGAGGTTGCTAAAGCAAATATTAATCCAGCCCAGAAGGGTGATGAGGGACCAATCTGGGACTTTAAATATCCTCCAAGAGAAGGTCCAAGAGATCCGATTAAACCAGTGCAGGTACCGATAAAACCGATTACCAGTCCTCTTGATTCTTGGTGAGTAATATCAGCCAAAAATGAATCATAAGCAATATGACAACTCTGGGAAAAAATGTATAATATGGCAAATAGAGTAATTGCGGGCCATAAGGGAGAACTTAAGCTCCACAAGATTAGAAATGTTCCTAAACCAGCCGAACTCAATAATAATACCTTTTTACTACCCCATTTATCAATGATTTTTCCTCCCCAGAGACTATATATAACTGCTGCAAGTCCTCCTAAGGCAAAAAGCAAATTGATTTTGGATTTATCCAAATTCATTACTTCATTAGCATATAAAGATATAAAAGGTCCGTGAGTGGCAAGATTAAATAAAAGAAAGAGGGAAGAAAGAGCTAAAATGATAAGCAGCATCTTTTTATTAAATAATTTTTTAAAAGAATCAAATTTTTTAATTTTTGTACGGTAGTGATGAGTTTCTTTTAACCAAAACGTCCTGGCTAAAGCACAGAAAAAAGTAGTTAGAGAAGTAAGATAAAATAAATATTTTATCTCTAATCGAGGAATCAACACCATTCCTACGGCAGGTCCTATGGTAATTCCTAAAATTACAAATAACTCGAATCTGCTAAAAGCTATACCTCTTTTATATTTTGGCACAGATTCAGCAATCATTGAATAGAAAGAGGGTAATTGAAGAGCACTCAAGCTGTTAGCGATGATGAGAAAAAATATTAAAATGATCCAATTAGAAGAATTGCCAGCTAAGAAATATAAGAAAGGAAAAACAAAACTAGGAATAATTATTAATAACTTGCGACCAAAATGGTCAGAGAGTATTCCTCCTAAAAATTGCATTAGAGTATAAGATAGAGCAAGTAAGGTGTAAGAAAATCCCACTTGAAAATCGTTTGCTCCTAATTCTTGAAGATAAATAGGAAGAACAGGATACCAGACAAAAAAAGCTATTAGGACAAATAGAACTGTTATTGATAATACAAAAACATTCTGTTCGATAAATAAAGATTGACGGATTTTAGCCCAAAAATTCATCAAGAGTCTCCTTAAATCAGTCGTTAGAATATTAGTTGACCAGTTAATACTAGTCATTAATTTTAAATACAGGTTCTCAGTAGCAAGAGGTGAGTTAGTTGATACAATTGACCAATCTGGTTTTAATTATTTAACCGGGTAACTGGTAAACTGGCTAACCATCTTTAAGAGATGTAAATAGAGCTTACGGAAAAAGAAAATTCCTCTATAATCAAGATAATACTAAATTTTTTATATAAACTATGGTAAAATATATAAAATTATATCATAATTAAAAGAGTAAGATAAAATAATTATAACCCAAAAAGTACACAAAATAGTAGTGTATGGCCACGATGCATCGTGCTCATAGGAGAAATTAGGCAATAATATGGCGAGAGCACAATTCGTTGTGCCCTGACAAGCCTATAAAAATGTTTTTATATCTTGAAAAAATAGGGAAAATGATGTTTAAATATAGATAGAATAAGAACAAGTAAGATAAAAAATAGGTTATTTCTGCTTTTTATGCTTGTAAAATTGAGTGTAACAGAAATAACCAAAGATTGAATAATTTTATATATTTAAAAATTTCTTAGGAGGTAAGGTAAATGGAATTAAAAACAGTAAAAATGGAATTTCCTGAGGAAGCAAATATTATTATCGGTCAGACTCATTTTATTAAGACTGCAGAAGACCTCTATGAAGTGATGGTCACTGCTGTGCCAGGAGCAAAATTTGGTCTAGCTTTTAATGAGGCTTCTGGTCCTTGTCTGGTGAGGGCAGAAGGAAATAATCCAGAGCTAAAAAACTTAGCAATAAAGAATGTAAAAGCTATTGGGGCAGGGCATGTATTTGTAATTATTTTAAAAGATGCATATCCTATAAATGTATTGAATGCTATAAAAAATTGTCCAGAAATATGTTCCATATTCTGTGCTACTGCCAATGAAGTTGAAGTGATAATTGTTGAAACTGATTTGGGAAGAGGAGTGCTGGGAGTAATTGATGGGAACTCTCCCAAAGGTGTAGAGACCGACAAAGATGTTCAGGAGCGAAAAGAGTTCTTAAGGATGATCGGATACAAAAAATAGCGGGTAGATTTAATTACCTGGTTATCTAGTTAGTTAGTTGAGGAATGAGTATATTGAAGAATTAATTTAAACTAATTAACCAACAGACCATTTAACTAGCTAATTAAATACAAACGACTATTCACTATTCACTAAAGACTATAAATTGAAAGGAGGTAAATTTAATTATGCAGAAGAAACTTTACAGGTCAAGGAAGGATTATATGATTGCTGGTGTATGTGGAGGGATTGCTGAATATTTTGATATTGATTCTACCTTAGTGAGATTAATGGCGGTGTTGATTGTTCTTTTAGGAGGAGCAGGAGTCGTTGCCTATATTATTGCCTGGATTGTAATTCCTAAAAATCCAGAACAAGTTTCTGACGAAAATTTTGAAAATAGAGAAAAATTAAAAGAAAAGATTAAGAAAGGTGCTGAGGATGTCATAGAAGAGGTTAAAGAACATTTTGAATCAGAAGAATCTTACCATAAGTCAGAGAAGAATAGAAGGATTTTGGGGGGTATAATTGTAATAGTTATAGGTTTAATCTTTTTACTAAACAGTTTTTTCCCCTGGGTAGGTTGGGGAAGACTTTGGCCACTAATTTTAATTGCTGTAGGTATAACTATTATGATTCAGGCTTTTAAAAAGAAATAACCAGATGATAAAATGATAAAAAAGGAGTTTTTAGATTATATTCAGCATAAAGAGAGAATTTTCGAATCTATCAAGAAACCGAGAATGGGATGGGTATGTACCTATACCCCAGTTGAAATAATTATAGCTGCTGGATTTTATCCATATAGAATTATACCTGTCGAAGATCCTTCTCTGGCTAATTCATATTTGGATAGTAATTTTTGCCCTTATGTTCGCAGTTGTCTAGGAGAGGCACTGGAAAAAAGACCGGAATATGCAGATAATTTAATAATAGTAAATTCTTGTGATGCTATGCGTAGACTTTATGATGCCTGGAGACATTATGTCCAGGGAGCATTCATCTATTTATTAGATTTACCCCGAGATGATTCTGCGAAAGCTATTAAATATTATCAGGCCAATCTTCAATTGCTAATAGATAGGTTAGAAGAAAAATTCAAGATAAAAATATCTGAGGATTTGCTCTCACAAGCAATTTTGGTCTGTAACAAGACCCGTAAATTATTAACAGAATTGTCTGACTTATATGTAAAGGAAAAGATTTCTTTATCAGCTGTAGAATTTCTGCAAATAGTCAAAGGGAGTATGATTTTCCCCCAAGAAGAATATAATATACTTTTAGAAAAATTCCTGAAAGATCTAAAAAAAGAAGAGAATATTTTACCTGAAACCTCCCAGATTAAGAATAAATCTAAAATTCTTATTACCGGAACGGTTATGGATGACTTAAGTATGGCAAAAGTGGTAGAAGATTATGGAGGAAGAGTAGTATTTGTGGATATGTGCACCGGGAATCGGTATTTCTCAGACCAAAGTAAAATTTCTGAAATAAAACAGACAAATAGTGATCCTCTCAGAGTATTAGCCGAATATTATTTAAGAAAGATTCCATGCCCCCGAATGATGAATTTAGAAAAAAGATGGGAATATCTTTTAAAAATTATTAAAGATTATCAGGTAAAAGGAGTAATCTTTTATAATTTAAAATTTTGTGATACTTCTATGTTTGAATTGCCTTTGATAAGGGAAAAGTTACAAAAAAATAAAATTCCCAGTCTTTGCCTGGAAGGAGAATTTGCTTCCAACAATTTGGGAAGAGTAAAGACCAGGATTCAAGCTTTTTTGGAGGTATTAGAATTTGCTAGATAATTATAATGATAATTTTAAATCTGCATTAATAAAAAAGATAGCTAAGAATTCTAATACTTATCAGCTTGGCAATATAGGCTCAAAAATATATTTTAGGAAAAGTTCAAAAAGTTTTAAACTTTGGTTAGATTTCCTTTTTTATCAACTAAAAGAGGCCTGTAAAAAACGAAAATTAGTAGTTTGGACTAATATTTATACACCTTCTGAACTATTATATGCCCTTGGCCTTATTCCTATTTACCCTGAGCTCATTTCCGGCGTATTGGCTTCAGTGGGTTTAGCCAGTTATTTTATAGAAACCGCTGAATCGAAATTTTACACCACCGACTTGTGTTCATTTTATCGGGTAGCAACCGGCTTAGTTTTAAAAGGCTGGTTTCCTGAACCAGATTTAATCATTTCCAGTTCTCAATTATGTGATGGCTCTACTAAATTTTTTCATAGTATAAGTAAATATTACAATTGTGAGCATTATTTAATAGATACTCCATATTATAATGATTTAAATTCCCAGAAATATCTTGCTGCCCAATTAAAAGAAATTGCCCATAAAATAGATGAAATTAGTGGGCAGCAATTAAACAATGAAAGAATAAACCATACTTTTAATTTATCTAACCAGGCCAGAGAATATATAATAAAACTCAGTAAATTTCGGGAAAATATTCCCTCTCCTTTATCGGGTTGGGATGCTATGGCTTATATCTTGTATATGTTTTTCTCTTCTTTGGGGACAGAAAGAGGGTTGGAATTTTACCGTACTTTATATCAAGAGGTGAGGGAAAGGGTTGACAAGGGGATTGGCGTAATAAAAGAAGAGAAACATAGAATTCTTTGGCTTCATCAGATAAGACCCTATTATCAAAATGAAATAATACAGAATCTCAAAGAAAATAAGGCGGTAATTTCCTTTGAAGAAGTCAGTTATGTCTATTGGTCAGCTTTAGATCCTCAAAGACCCTGGGCAAGTTTAGCGCAAAAGATGACTTCTAATTTTGGAATAGGTCCTATAGAGAGGAGAGTAAAGACGGTATATGATTTGGTAAAGAGATATAATATAGATGGAGTAATTCATTTCTCTCAAAGAGGGTGTCGTCAAAGTTGTGGGGGAGCTTATATTATAAAAGACTTCTTGCAAAAGAAAGGAGTGCCTATGTTAATATTGGATGGAGATGGGGCTGATTCTCGTAATTATTCTAAAGCTCAAACCCGAACCAGAATTGAAGCATTCCTGGAGATGTTGTCTTAAATAGATTAAAAAGTAAATTATACTTAAGATTATATCTCTTTCCTGTCTCCACTTTCGTGAGAGTAAACTCCAGCAGGAAATCCAGGGCAAAAAGATAAATGTATTAGAAAAAAATAAATAATAAAAAGTAATGATTTTTATATAAAGTTATTTTTTAAAAAGGAAAGATAAAAATGATTGTAGCAGGGTTAGATATAGGTTCATTAACTATTAAAGCGGTTATCTTTGAAGAGAATAAAATAAAAGGATTTACCATTGTACCCACTGGCGCAGATGCAAATAAATTGACTAAAGATTGTTTAGAGCTTACTCTTAAAAGAACAGGAAATGATTTTAAAGACTTACAAGCTATAGTTGCTACTGGTTATGGTAGAATAAGTGTACCTTTTACCGATAAATCTATCACTGAAATTACCTGTCATGCCATAGGGGCAAATTGGCTGAATCCTGATACTCGGACAGTTATTGATATTGGCGGACAGGACAGCAAAGTAATAAGTGTAGACCAAGATGGGCGAGTAGTTGATTTTGTTATGAATGATAAATGTGCTGCAGGAACGGGTAGATTTCTGGAAGTTATGGCTAATGCCTTGGGCGTGAAGACAGAAGAATTGGGGAATGAATCCTTGAAGTCAAAGAAGAAAATAACCATAAGTAGTATGTGTACTGTATTTGCCGAATCGGAAGTAATTTCTTTGATTGCCGAGGGTTGTGCAAAAGAAGATATTATTAGAGGATTGCATGAGGCTATTTCTAATCGAATTTGTAGTATGGCTTGTAGGTTGAGACTGGAAAATACTATCGCTCTAACTGGTGGAGTAGCAAAAAATATAGGAATGGTACATGCCCTAAAGAAGAGGTTAAAGGCTAAAGTTTATGTTCCCGAAGAACCCCAGATAGTAGGAGCTTTAGGAGCAGCTATTGCTGCCAGCAGAATATTATATAGTGAATAGTCGTTAGTATTTAGTGAGGAAAAGATAAAGATAGAAATAAGGTGCATCTTGCAACCTTTTGTGCTTTTAATTGGTGAATTGGTTAATTGGGTAATGGGAGAATTAGATTAGGAGTTTTTTTATGTCGTTAGTTTGCCAAATAAAAGAGTTTGGTGAAGAAATAGGTCTGGATGTAATTAGAATTACCAATACCCAAGCTTTTCCAGAAACAGAAAAGCAAATTATAAAAAGTATAGAAAAAGGCTACATTCCTAAAGATAATTATTGTAACCCAAAATATATTTCGAAAACTGAAAAGCAATTAAATCTAAATAAAATTAGTAAAAGATGTAACCCAAAAAGCATTTTAAAAAGAGCAAAATCTATAATTAGTGTTGCTCAGTGTTATTTAATAGAAGAGGTAGAAGATATTCCAGACAAAGAACAACTGTATGGGAAGATTGCTAAATATGATGTGGGCAATTTTTATTATGAGGTAAAATTAAAACTAAAAAAAATAATTGATTTTATAAATCAGGAAACCAATTTTAAGTATAGATCTAAAAACAAATCTTGTTATGTATCTTTAGTAGAAAAACCGATTGCTCAGAGAGCTGGAATTGGCTGGTATGGAAAGCATGGAATAATAATAACCGAAAAGTTTGGTTCCTGGGTAGTTTTAGGAGAAATTATAACTGAGCTGGAGTTGGAAACAGATAAGCCTCTTCAGCGAGATTGTGGTAATTGTAGCATATGTATTGATTTATGTCCGACTAAGGCTATAGTTTCTCCGTACATAATTGATCGTACCAGATGTTTGCAGTATATTTCTGAAAGACCGATAAAAGTGCCTTTAGCTTTTCGAGAAAAATGGGGGGACAGGTTGTATGGTTGTACTACCTGCCAGGAGGTCTGCCCTCGGAACGATAAAGTAAAACTTAAAAAATATAGACCCAAATTTGGATATATTGGTTCAAAAATTCCGTTAATACCTTTACTTACCATTACTGAAGAGGAATTTCAAAATTATTTTGCTTATAATCAGATTGCTATGAGGACAAGAGAAGCAATTAAAAGAAATGCCGTTCTGGCTTTGGGTGATATCGGAGATACACGGGCTGTTGCTCCTTTGATTAAAATCTTATATGAAGGTGATAGTCCCTTAGTAAGGGGTCATACTGCCTGGGCTCTGGGTAAAATTGGAGGGAGAAAGGCGAAATTTGCCTTAGAAAAGGTTCTGAATATAGAAAAAGATAAAGAAGTAAAAGAAGAAATTATAAATGCTTTAGAAAAGTTTTAAATAGATTAATAAGGGATATAGTATTCAGGAGCCATTTCCGTATCTTGTATATCGTGAATCGTATATCGCAAAGAAGAAATCAGGAACCAGAATTCAGGAGTTAGAAAATTATTAGGGGAGGATACTTAGGAGGTAGGGATTCAATTCATCGAACCTGTTTCGAGGGGGACGAATCCGCCTTCTACGCTCTACACTGCATGCTATATGCTCTATAAGTTTTTCACTTTTGACTTTAATTTTAGTTTAATAAGATTTGCAGTTTAGAAGAAAGGACATAGATATAAAGATGATTCAAGTCGAAGGATTGACTAAGATATTCAAGGATAAAAAAAGAGGTAAGGTAGTAGCAATTAATAATTTGAAATTTGAGTGCCAGAAAGGGCAAATATTTGGTTTATTAGGTCCGAATGGGGCGGGTAAGACCACCACTCTACGTATTTTAGCTACTATGATGGTTCCTACGCAGGGTAAAGCAGAGGTAAACGGATTTGATGTAGTTAAAGATGCCAATAAAGTAAGAAGACATATAGGATTTTTATCCAGCGAAACAGGATTATATGACCGCTTTACTCCTCGAGAGACTGTAAAATTTTTTGGTCGGATTAATGGGATAGAAGATAAAATTATTGAAAAAAGAATGGCTGAAATCTTTCGTAATTTAGATATGGAAGATTTTCAGGATGTCAGAGTAAATAAACTCTCCACCGGAATGAAACAGAAACTTTCCATCGCCAGAAGTATTATTCATAACCCACCTATATTAATTTTAGACGAACCTACAGTGGGATTAGATATAATTACGGCAAGAACAGTAATTGAATATGTTAAAAAATTTAAAGAAGAGGGGAAGTGTATCATCTATTCTACTCATATTATGCGGGAAGCGGAAAAATTGTGTGACGTGATCGCGATTATTCATCAAGGCAATATCATTGCAAAGGGAACATTAGAAGAGTTGAAAAAGAATTCTTTATCTGACGATTTAGAAGAAATATTTTTTGGATTAATAAATCAGGGAGAGAATTTAAAATGAGCTGGAAAAATATTAGACTTATCTTTGTTAAAGAATTAGTGGGAACCATACGAGATAGGAGAACTATAATTGCTATGATAATAATTCCTTTAATCTTTTATCCTCTCTTGTTTACAGGAATTGGTTATTTTAATAAGTTAGGAAGTATGAAATCAGAAGAAGCTACTTCAAATATTATAATATACGGTGCGGAATTTGCCCCTCAATTAGTAAAATATTTTCAAGGCAATGAAAAGATTGAAATTCTTAATATAAAAGAAAATTCTTCCTCCAAATTGGAAAATGGGGATGTTCAAGCAGTATTGGAGATTCCTTCAGATTTTAAGTATAAAATTGAACAGGGAGGAGCTGGTGTGCTCATCTTAAAATACGATGCCACAGAGGCAAAATCAAGAATAGCTCAGAAAAGAATTAATCAAATAATTGAAAAATATAAAGGTGAAATAGTTTTACAGAGGCTTTCTCATCTAGGTTTAAAAGAGGAATTTATTACCCCCTTGATTCTAAAAGAAGAAAATATAGCCACTGCCGAGAAGATAGCTGGTTCATTTTTAGCAGTTTTACTCCCTTATTTAATTATAATTCTCATCTTTATTGGGGCGATGCATACAGCCGTAGATTTAACTGCTGGCGAGAAAGAAAGAGGAACTATTGCTACTCTATTAGTAAGTCAGATAAGCAGATTAGAGATAGTATTGGGTAAATGTTTTGCAGTAATGTTCATTTCTTTTACCAGTATGGTTTTGGGACTTCTCGGGCTTACTCTTGCATTTTTATCGGGTGCTTCTATTGCTGGAGGTATTGAGGGTGCGAAATTTGGGATATCTATTAATACTATCTTTTTAATTTTTTTAGTTTTATTACCTTTAGTCGGTTTAGCTAGCGCAGTATTGGTTATGGTAGGAATATTTGCTCGCAATATTAGGGAAGCCTCGAGTTATATCACCCCTATTTATATGCTGACTATCTTTTTGGGAATAATTTCTATAAGTCAGGGAATAGAACTGACTAGTAAAATGTTTTTAGTTCCGGTCTTAAATAGTAGTTTTGTTTTTAAAGAACTGTTGATGGGTAAGATTTGCTGGGATCATATTATAACTACTTTTAGTGCTAATACGATAATTGCTGGGTTTGCTCTTCTGGAGTCTACCCGTCTTTTTACCAAAGAAGAAGTCCTCTTCAGGAGTTAAAATAAATTGATGGGATATAATGAAGTTATCGATAAAAATAAACAAAAACAAGCGAAAGACTATCAAAAGAAAAAAATAATTTTTAAAATAATTGGAACCACTCTCTTTTTAGCTTATTTTTTAATATTAATATTTAGCAATCTTTCCTTTCTGATTAAAGAAAAAATATTATATTTTACTAATATTAAGTGGCAGGTTATTGCCTTGTATGTCTTTTTTATCTTAACTCTTTATGATTTAATTTCGTTGCCGTTAGAATTTTATGCCTCTTATACATTTGAACACAAATATCATTTTTCTACCCAGACATTAAAAGATTGGTTTACGGATTGGTTAAAAAGTTATATCTTAAGTTTAGTTTTAGCTATTCCTGTTGTTGAAGGAATTTATTGGGCTATCAGAACATTCCCCCAAAATTGGTATTTAGTAGTTTCTGTTTTTACTATTATTTTGGTCGTTTTTTTGAACTATCTTTCCCCAATATTATTGACTCCACTTTTTTTTAAATTGAGAAAGATAGAAGGAGATAATGAATTAGCTCAAAGATTAATTGGATTATGCGATAAAGTGAATACCAGGGTTAAAGGGGTTTATGAAATAAATTTTAGCTCAAAGACTACTAAAGCTAATGCTTATCTTTCTGGTTTAGGGAATACTCGACGGATTGTAATAGCAGATAATCTTTTGGAAAATTTTACTCTTGATGAAGCAGAGGTGGTGTTTGCTCACGAATTAGGTCATTTTGTTCATAGAGATGTCCTAAAAGGAATATTTTGGGTAAGTTTAATGTATTTAGCTGCATTTTATTTTACCAATATTATTTTAAAAAAGCTCAGTTTTTATTTAAACTATGAAATAAGTGATATTTCTAACTTTCCCTTTTTGGCTCTATCTATAGGAATTGTTCTTTTCTTATTCAGTATCCCTCTTAATCTTAATTCCAGAAAAAGGGAACAACAGGCTGATGAATTTGCCTTAAAAATAACTAAAAAGGTAGATTCTTTTATAACCTCTATGGCTAAGTTTACCAATCGTGATTTAGCTGATGCCTATCCTCATCCTCTTATTGAATTTCTTTTTTATAGTCACCCTTCTATTGGTAAGAGGATTGATTTTGCCAGGGAGTTTAAGGAGGAGAAGTAGACAAAATAGTAAAGTAGAGGCACGATGCATCGTGCTACAGGAGAATTTAAGTAATAATATGGCGAGGGCAAAATTCATTGTGCCCGACAACATAATTATAACTAAAAAGCTATAATTTGCTATAAAATTAATTATAGCATACTATATTATTAACCTAGGGAAAGTTTTTGACTTTTCGGGAAATAACCATAATGTAATAAGAACAATGAGTTTCAAAATATTTATTTTAAGTATAAGGAGGAAGAATCAATGAACTATTTTTTAAATGAAGAACAAGAGATGATAAGAGATTTAGTAAAACAAATTGCCCAGGAAAAGGTTGCCCCAGTAGCTGCTGAGTTAGATGAAAAAGGGGAATTTCCCTGGGAGTTAATGAAGTTATTCGCAGAATCAGATCTCTTTGCCTTATTTGTCCCGGAGGAATATAGCGGGTTAGGTAAGGGTGTTTTGGATCTGTGCATTGTAATAGAAGAATTAAGTAAAGCTTGTGCTGGAGTTTCTGTATCTTATGCTGCAAGTGCCTTAGGGACTTATCCTATTATATTATTTGGTTCAGAAGAACAAAAAAAGAAGTATCTTCCAGCAATAGCTAAGGGGGAAAAATTGACCGCCTTTGCCTTGACGGAATCAGATGCTGGTAGTGATGCAGGAGGCATTCGCACAACTGCAGTTCGTGATGGTGATTATTATATTCTAAATGGCAACAAACAGTGGATTACCAACGGCGGAGAAGCGGAAATTTATACAGTAATTGCTATAACTGATAGGGCAAAGGGTAGTCGTGGTGCTTCGGCTTTTATAGTAGAGAAGGATACACCTGGGTTTGGCTTTGGTAAAAAAGAGAATAAGATGGGAATTCGTTGTTCCGCAACTCGAGAGCTAATTTTTAATGATTGTCGAATCCCTAAAGAAAATTTAATAGGAAGGGAAGGTATGGGCTTTTTGGTGGCAATGAAAACCTTGGATAAGTCGAGACCGGGAGTGGCGGCTCAGGCCGTAGGAATTGCCCAGGGAGCGTTGGATGATGCGGTGAAATATGCCCGAGAACGGATTCAATTCGGGAAACCTATCTCATCCTTCCAGGGGATTCAATTTATGTTAGCTGATATGGCAACTCAAATTGAAGCAGCTCGAGCTTTACTATATACGGGAGCTCGCTATATTGATAGTGGAGCGAAAGATATTTCTAAAATATCGTCAATGACTAAACTATTTGCTTCTGATATAGCAATGAAAGTTACTACCGATGCAGTACAAATTTTTGGTGGTTATGGCTATATGAAGGATTATCCCGTAGAGAAAAGGATGAGAGATGCCAAGATTACTCAAATTTATGAGGGAACTAATCAGATACAAAGAGAAATCATCGCTTTACAACTAATTAAAGAAGTTGCCAAAAGCAGAATATAACCCAAAAAGCACACAAAATAGTAAGGTAGGGGCACGATGCATCGTGCCCACAGGAGAAATTAAAAATAATATGGAGAGGGCACAATTCATTGTGCCCCTACAACATAATTATAACTAAAAATCATAATTTGCTATAAAATTGCTTGTAATATAATCAGATACATAGCCTGTTGAAAATATTTTTGGCTTTTTAGAAAAACTATATTATTCTTTACTATGTTTGCTAAAATTTGATATAATAAAACTGAAAAAGAAAAGTTTTATTCTGCACATTTCTAAGAATTAGATAAAAAGTTGTAATTTAATAATTTATGAGATTTAAAAAAGAGGGTGTTTTGAATGAAGAAACCCCTTGTTTTTATATCGTTAATATTTTTAATATTATTATTAATAGTCATTTATGAACATGATAAAATTGACGAAATAGATGTTTATAAAGAATATATAGAAGAAAAACAGGATCAAGAAGAAGATAAAGAAGAAATATTTACTCAGAGAAGACAGGATATGGTAATAAATCAGTTGCAGGGTAGAGATATTACCGATCCCAAAGTCTTACAAGCAATGCTCACCGTTCCCCGCCACAAATTTGTTGATGAACACATTAGAGAATCAGCTTATAATGATTATCCTCTTCCTATAGGAGAAGGCCAAACTATTTCCCAACCTTATATTGTTGCTTTAATGACTCAACTTTTAGATTTAAAGGGAGAGGAGAAAGTCTTAGAGATAGGAACGGGCTCTGGATATCAAGCTGCAGTCTTAGCTGAGATAGTGAAAGAAGTTTATACAGTAGAAATATATGAAAGTCTTTCTAAAAAATCAGAAAAATTAATAAAAGATTTAGGTTATAAAAACATCCATTTTAAAATCGGGGATGGTTACTATGGCTGGGAAGAATATACCCCTTATGATGCCATTATAGTAACCTGTGCCCCAGATCATGTCCCACCACCCCTTATTCAACAGATTAGAGAAGATGGCGGGCGAATGGTCATACCTGTTGGGGGGATATGGATGGTACAGACCTTAATGAAAATAGAAAAGATAAAAGGAGAAGTAAAATCTAAAGGTATTATCGGGGTAAGATTTGTTCCCATGATTGGGCATAGCAGATAAAGAACTGAAACAGAGAACCGTCACCTGTTTCATATGGAGATGTAAAATTATGGGAAATTTAAAAATTGGAATACCACAGGCATTACTTTATTATGAATATTTTCCTCTGTGGAAAAATTTTTTAGAGAGTTTAGGAGCTGAAGTAATTATCTCTGGTCCTACCACCAAAGAGATACTCGATTTAGGAGTAAAGTCAGCTATCAGTGAAATTTGTTTTCCGGTCAAAGTATTTTATGGCCATGTAATGAGTTTAAAAGATAGAGTAGATTATCTGTTTATCCCCCGGATGGTCTGTGTGGAAAAGGGCGCTTATTTTTGTCCTAAATTCCTGGGCCTTCCTGATATGGTTAAAAGTTCTCTTTCTTCTCTTCCACCCCTTATTGAACCTACTATAGATATAAGAAAATCAGCTACCAGTTTTAAAAATTCCTTTTTAGCAGTTGGAAAATTAATTAGCAATAATTCTAAAAAGATATATCAATCTTTTTATGAAGCGCAGAAAAGCTTTCATTTATATTTACAATCAAAAGAAAATGAATTAAATCCTGAAATTATTAATATTAACCAGCAATATAGCACAAAATTACTCCAAAATAATATGAAAAATCCTCTTAATATTGCTCTTTTAGGTCATTCTTATCTGGTTTATGATGCTTTTATTAATTTAAATTTAATTTCTAAATTAAAAAAGACTAAAATAAATGTCTTAACTGCTGAAATGGTGAGAAAGCAAGATATAGAAAGGAAGCTTAAAAGATTACATAAACCCATTTTCTGGACTCTTTCTAAAAAGATAGTAGGTTCAGCTTTTTATTTCCTGGAAAAGAGAATTGACGGGATAATTCATCTTACTTCTTTTGAATGTGGTGAAGATTCTATGATTGGAGAATTAATTCGGCAGGAAAGTCTTAAATATCCGACAGTGGCATATACAGAGTTTGTATTTGATGAACACACTGGAGAGGCAGGGATTGATACTCGAACAGAAGCCTTTTTAGATATGATTATAAGGAGGAAAAGATATGAAAGTAACCATACCTAATTTAGGCAATCTTGCTTCTATTGCTGGGAAATCGTTACTTTCTAATCTGGGGCACGAAGTTATCCTGCCACCATCTAATACTAAGAGAACTCTTGACTTAGGGGTACGATATGCGCCGGAGTATTGTTGCCTTCCTTTAAAGATTGTGCTGGGTAATTTTATTGAGGCTTTAGAAAAAGGAGCAGATACAATTATAATGGTGGGAGGATGGGGACCCTGCAGATTCGGATATTATGCTGAGATTCAAAGAATGATTTTAAAAAGTTTAGGCTATAAATTTGAAATGATTGTTTTGGAAGTTCCCCGGGGAAATCTTATTCGTATATTAAGATATGTAAATTTACTTCGAAATAAACAATCATTGTCTTCTTTAATTAATGCGGGAGAGATTGCCTGGAGCAAAGTTGTTGCTATAGAGGAATTAGAGAAAGAGGCTTTAAGGATCAGGCCTCGAGAAAATATAAAAGGGGAAACCTCTCGAATACTTAAAAAGGGTCTTTCTTTAATTGATAATACTAATTCCATTGGAGAGATAGAAAGGATTAAGCAACAGATTATAGATGATTTTAATAAGATAAAAGTAAAGAAAAATAAAGAGCTAATCAAGGTAAAATTAGTGGGGGAATTTTATGTAGCTCTTGAACCTTTTGTTAATCATAATATTGAGGAGAAACTCGGTTATTTAGGAGTAGAAGTAGAAAGAGGGGTAAGTATTAAACCCTGGATTACTTCTGTATTCAGTTTAAATTTCTTAAAAGTTGGATACCAAAAAGAAAAAAATCCTATTGAGAAAGCAGCTAACCCCTATCTTCCTCAATCGGTAGGTGGAGAAGGGCAACCTACGGTGGGTAATGTAGTACTTGCCTCAGAAAAGGGATTTGATGGAGCTATTCAGGTAGTACCCTTTACTTGTATGCCAGAGATCGTAGCTGAGACTGTTAATAAAAAAGTGAGCGAGGACCTTGATTTCCCGGTACTTACTTTAATTTTTGATGAACAGACGGGAGAAGAAGGTTTAAATACCAGATTAGAGGCCTTTATAGACCTTTTGAAGTCGAAAAAATATGATAGGCATCTTACTGCAAGGAGATTGGCATCGTAATTAATCTGAGTAATTATATATTTATTTAATCTGTGTAATCAAGTATGAATGTATTCTGGGAGGTGAAAAAATGGCAGAGTTTTTAGGAATAGATGTGGGTTCGATAAGTACGAACCTTGCTCTTATTAATGAAAAAGGAGAAGTTTTACATCAGGTATACCTCAGGACTGAGGGGCAGCCTATAGAAGCCATAAAAAAAGGTATGGCAGAGATGAAGCAAAATATTTCTTTAGATTCTATTCAAGTAAGAGGTGTAGGGACTACTGGAAGTGGGCGAGTATTAGCGGGAACCGTAGTAGGAGCAGATGTAGTGAAAAATGAAATCACTTCTCAGGCGATTGCCACTTTACATATTAATCCGCAGGTTCGTACTATCTTTGAAATTGGCGGTCAGGATTCTAAAATAATAATATTGCAAAATGGAATTGTAGTCGATTTTGGAATGAATACTATCTGTGCAGCAGGGACTGGTTCCTTTTTGGACCAGCAGGCTTATAGATTAAGAATTCCTATTGAAGAATTTGGAAATTATGCCTTACAGTCGACTAATCCAGTAAGGATAGCAGGTAGATGTACCGTGTTTGCCGAATCAGATATGATTCACAAACAACAATTAGGCTACGAGAAAAAAGATATTATCGCTGGTTTATGTGAGGCACTGGTAAGAAACTATTTAAATAATGTGGCTAAAGGGAAAAAGATTTGTCCTCCTATATTTTTTCAAGGAGGAGTTGCTTCTAATTCTGGGATAAGAAAGAGTTTTGAAAAGGAATTAGGAGTAAAAGTTACTGTCCCAGAATACCATAAAGTTATGGGGGCTATCGGAGCAGCTTTATTAGCTAAAGAAGAAATTGAAAATACTGGAAAAGAAACGAGTTTTAGAGGATTTGAGTTGGTAGATAAAGAATATCGTACTCAAGGATTTGAATGTGATGGTTGTCCTAATCACTGTGAAGTAGTAGAAATATTTATAGAAGATGAATTGATTGCTCGATGGGGTGACAGATGTGGCAAATGGTCACTTACTTACAGCCAGGTTGGATAAGATAAAATGACAAAATTAATTTTTAGAATAATTTATACTAATAAATCCGAAAAGATATATCAAAGCGGCTAATATAGCTACTAATTTAAAACCAAAAAAGAGGGCAATTATAACTGCGGAGACTGAGGCAATAATTGAACAAAAACTGTTGGTTGCCCACAACCAGGGGATTAACCCTTTCCCCTTTCCTTGTTCAATTAAACTGACCAACCTTATCCCTAAAGGAAAAGGCATTCCCATTAAAAAACCTAAAGGAAAGATTAACCCCACCGTAATAAATATTCTTACTAATAAGCTATATTTCAAAGTATTATTGAAAACATAAGGCAAAATAAATTGGTAAGCTATTAATAGACCACAAAGAACAAAGATAATAATTTTCAGGCTACCAATATAATTCCTCTCTATCTTTTTAGAATAAAAACTTCCCAGACCTGAGAAGAATAAAAAAGAAAAGATAATAATCGAAGTAGAATAACTGGGATGAGTTAGATAAAGAATAAATTTCTGAATAAAAGATATTTCTAAAAGCATATATCCCAGACCTAAAGAGGTAAAATAGAGCAAAAAAGGAACTTTTATACCTCTCTTAATTGTCGGAAATTTCTTTAAAAAAAGAGGTAAAAATATAAAAATGATACTAAATATTATCCCCTGCAGAAAGGTGGCGAATATAATTAAATTCCCCCATTCTATTAAGGGCTGCCAGTTAGCTGTACTTTTTACAATCTTGGGGATGTTTTTCCATTTCAAAGTATAGAAAAAATATGGTTGATTATCAGTAACTGCTGAAACATTGAAGAAATAACTATCATAAAAATTCTTTAAGTTACCCTCCTTAAAACTATCTACCAATTGCGTTATTTCTTGATAATAATAACTCTCCTCCAGAATATGATTTATGTTAGCATCTTCCGCTTTAATCCCCGGGAAATACACCGTGTCAAAACTTCTTTTATTACAAAAATCTTTAATTTTCTTTATTTCTTGTTTCTCTATCTCATTTTTACTTAAAATCAGGGTAGTGGTAGCCCAGCTTCGAATTACCGCCAGATGATTTTCTGGTCTTTCTATTCCCATTCGATTGAGAGCTTCCAGACTGATACTGCAAAGCCGCACAATCTCTCGAGGAGGAAATTTTAACCAGCGAGTAATACTTAATTTTCCTTCCTCAGAAAGATGCTGCCAAAAGTCTATAAACCCCTCTACCGTATAAAGATAATTTTCAGATATGCTGTAAAATCCTCCCGAGGCAGTATGGGAAGAACCGATTAAAGAGATTTGAATCAAATCAAATTTTTGGTCTAATCCTTTTAATACACTTCTTCCTTCACCAGTTAAAATATTTATCCCTCTACGATTGTAAATGTTTCCAGAGTAATCAGCATAATTATTTTGCATTAAGGTTTTAACATTGGGATTCATTTCAATCCCCCAGATTTCTTCTGCTTTATTATAAATTCCACCTAAGACATCTAACCCTCCTCCTGGTCCAATTATTAATATCTTTTCTCGATTATCTTTATCCTTTATAAGATGAAACCCTATGGCAGATGAGATGTAATCTAAAAATTCTATTTTTTTCAATCCTTCTAAATTAGTCTCCCCCTCTAATCTGGTAATTGCACTCAAACCATCACCATCGGTAACCATTCCTAACTGTTCAGGGATTTCTCGTGAAAAGTTAAGACTCAACCCGGGAGCATATTTTACCCCCTCGCTTTCTACCACTTCCAATCGAGAGAAACTATTCTCACGTCTTTCTATTATTTTTGACTGAGGATAACGCAGTAAAGTAAATAGACTTTTATAAGGATTTATTGGGAAAGAATAAAAACTCTCAGCACCACCAAACAAGACGATAAAAAGAAATATACCTACAGCATAAATTATTGATCTTCTATCTTTTAGTTTCAGAGAAAATAAGAAAGAAGCAAGAAAAGAAAGAAGGGGAGGAAAGATTAATAATTGGCTCAAACTTATATAATTGGCCAGAACTAAAAAAGAGATACACCCTACAGATGCTCCCCCTAAATCACAAAAATATATTTTATTTACCTTTTCAGGCAATTTAGATATGGCTAGAGAGATACAAGTTCCGGCAAAGAAAAAGGGTATGGCGATAGCCAGATAATAAATCACCAGATATAGTAATTGATATCTATCCATAATCACCCTGTAAAGGTCAAAGGGGACTTTAGAGATTATAAGTATAGAGAGTAAAGAGCCCAGCGAGAAAAGAAGAGAAAAGAAAAGGAGATATTTATATAAGTTTTTATCTTCTGCTTTCTTCAGCAAACCAGAAAAGACCGATAAAAAAGTCCCACTTGCCCCATATCCTAAAAAGGCAATACTGATAATCATAAAAGCCAGATAATTCCACTGCAAAATAGAAAATACTCGGGTAAGAGAAAGTTCAAAGAGTAGGACTGAAGTAGAAAAGAAGAATATTCCTATATATAAAGGAAAATCGCTATCTTTTTTAACTATCATAATCTTTTATATCCCAATTGCGGAATATTTTAAATGTTAAATTTCACATCTTTCCCGAACGGATAATTATAATCACTAAACCTAAGCCCAATATCGCTGCAATTAAAAAACCAAGTACTCCAATAACCGGAAATCCCATAAAATGAGGTCCTTTATCGGTCTGCATAATTAAAGATGAGCCAACGATAATGGCTGCGAGAATAAGACTATAAGCTATCCGATTAGCCGCCTTGTCTAAAGCACTAATTAAATTTTCTAAACCTCGATGCTGGAATTCTAATTTAAAGGTACCTTTTTCCATCTTTTTCAAAGTCTTATTTAACTGTCGAGGTATCAAGATAATTAAATTATAAAGTTCATCTAAATCATTTAAAAATTTTATAAAAAGACGCTGAGGGCTTTTTCTCTCCAGAATAAGCTCTTTTACATATGGTTTGGCTATTCCAGCAAGATTAAATTCAGGGTCAAGTTCTAATCCAATACCTTCAATGGTCAAGAGTGATTTACCGAGCAAAGCAAATTCCGCAGGCATCTTTATCTGATATTTTATAGAGATTTCCACTAACTGATTAATTAATTCACCTAATTTAATCTCTTTTAATGGTTTATCATAATATCGGTCTATCATTTCTTTAATATCTATCTTTAGAGAACGAGTATCAATTTCCTGGGTAGCAATTCCCAAATCTAACATTTCATTTATAATTTTATCAGGATTACGTTCAATTAAGGCAATAAATAAGTCTATTCCTTTTTCTCGGGTTTCTTCATCCAGTTGTCCCATCATTCCAAAATCCATAAAACCGATAATTTCACCCTTCATCACCAGTATATTTCCTGGATGAGGGTCGGCGTGGAAAAATCCATCGATTAATATCTGCTTCATAAAAGCTTTGGCTCCATTTTCAGCTATTTTCTTTCTGTCATAACCTGCTTTATCTAATTCTTCGATAGCATTTATTTTTATCCCCTGGATAAGTTCCATAGTTAAGATTCTTTTACTGCTTAATCCCCAATATATTTTTGGGGTGTAGACAATCTTCTCATCTTTAAAATTCTTTCTGAACCTGTCTGCGTTTCTCCCTTCGGTTCCATAATCCAGCTCAAGTCTTATAGTTTTAGCAAATTCCTCAACTATTCTCACTGGCTCATATAGTCTGCTGGCGGGAATACTTCTTTCGGTAAGGCGAGCTAAGTGAAAGAGGATATCTAAATCAGTTTCAATTACCTTTTCAATATTAGGACGTTGAACTTTTACTACTACTTTATCCCCATCTTCCAGTATTGCCTGGTGAACTTGACCTAAAGAAGCAGCAGCAGAAGGTATCTGCTCGAACGATTTAAATATTTCTGAAACATCAGCCCCTAGTTCTCCTTTTAGCAGTTCTTCAACCTGCTCATAGGCAAAAGGAGGGACTTCATCCTGTAGCTTTTGTAATTCTTTAATATAATCTGAAGGGATTAAATCAGGTCTGGTACTTAATATTTGACCTAATTTAATAAATGTGGGACCTAATTCTTCAAGGGCAAGACGAACTCTTACTGGAAGAGGTAGTTGAGCTATTTTAGAAGGTTTTAGTTTAAGGATTTTTTCGCCTTTAGAAATTAGATTAGTCAATCCCAGCTGTTTTACAAAATAATCGAATCCATACTTAATTAAAATAGTAGTTATCTGTCGAAGTCGATTAATATTTTTATATCTTCTCTTTAATTTTGTAAAAACCATATTTTCCCATCCTTATATCATTCCTGCCCCCGCATTTGCGAGGGAGAATTCCAGCAGGAATCTATCAAAATGTCATTGTGAGGAGCAAAGCAATGAAGCAATCTCAATATAGGGTTTGATTTATTATGTTTATTTTTTTTATTATATACATAATTCGCCATTTAAATCAAAAAACCCTTTTTACTGGTTGGTTTCAAGAACTTGTGGGGGTTTTTCTTACCTCAAAAAAATTATTTAATTTTAATTCACGAAAAGAAAGACAAATACTTATGAAGTTTAATATAAAACAAACCTACTAAACTATCTTCTAAAATAAATATATTATTCATCCTAAACTTAGTCCCTTCTTTAAATATTTAATCTATACTTACCAATCTCTTCAATGATTTTACCCAGGGCCTATCCTGATGAGGTCCAGAGAGGGCCGGGAGGGAATAGGTTTGATCGTATTTATCTCCTTTATCAAAATCAAGAGAGAATACCTTTTCTAACTTCATTCCATCAGGTTCTAACTGAGTAATTTCTTTAGACCACCAGCCATCCCATTCCTTATTGATGATCTTTTCTCCTACCTTGGCCAGACTTAAGGCCCCGGGTATACTCTATCTCCTCCCCCTCTTTTTGAAACGATTGGCTAATGGAGTGAACCCCTTAGGCTAGACACTTTAAGTCTTAACACACCATGCATTCCTGAGAGCCATTCTTTGCCAATAACCTCTCGTTTTCCTCTGGAGGCCGATACCCCAAAGAGGAATGCAACCTTTTATTATTATACACATCTTCTATAAAATAGGGAATCCTTTCTATAACATCAGAAAAGGTTTCATATTCCCATAAATATACCTCCTCCTGTTTCAGAGTTTTAAAGAACGATTCGACAAAGGCATTATCATAAGGATTGCCTTTTCCGGACATACTTATTCTGATACCCTTATCCTTTAATATTTTTATATAATCTTTACAGGTATACTGGATACCCTGATCGGAATGATGAATCAGGTTATCAGTATTTCTAGTAGCTATAGCCATATTTAAAGCAACAATGGCAAGTTTAGGAGATAAGGTTTTACCTATAGCATAACCTACTATTTTTCGTGAATAGATATCTATGATGGCGGCGAGGTAGACAAAACCGTTAAGTATCCTGATAAGGTGATATCCGCACACCAGACTTGATTGATACCGGTAAGCTCTTTATCTTTTACTAAATTAGAGTATATTTTATTATTATGTTTGCTATTGGTAGTAGTTATATACTTACGTTTTATTCGGCCTTGGATACCTAATTCCTTCATTATCTTTAATACCTTCTTATGATTTACTATTACCTTATCTCTTCTTAGGGAAGCGGTTATTCTTCTATAACCGTAATAGGGATGTTCACGGGAGATATCCTCTATCTTTTTTCTAATCCTTAATTCTTTTTGCTTTTTATTTATATTCTTTTTTGGCTTATAGTAAAGGGCAGATCTTTTTATATTCATTAGCCTGCAGCCTTCTTTGATGGATTTAAATAGGAAGCGGTAATAATAGATGAACCCTCTTTTTTCCTCTTTCGTATGTATTCTTTCTCTTTTTTTAAAATATAGTTCTCCATGGTAAGTTTGCCGATCATCTGCTCAAGTTTGGCTACTTGTGTCTCTAGTTTTTTTACTTCCTGATTGGTATTATTACTTAATTCTCCATCCAAATATTGTCTCTTCCAGCGGTTGATAAGTCCGGGGGGAATATTATTCTCTTTTCCTAATTCCAGGATCCTTTCACCGCTTAGTGCTCTTTGTACAATTTCTTCTTTTTGTTCTTTAGAATATTTTCTTTTTTTGATACCCATTATCTTTGCCCCTCCTTTGTTCCTCTTGCTTGTTATTTTATTATATAACAAGTCTTATTTTT
>LDZU01003549.1_pt1 | contig 46992 bp, 50 predicted proteins | sample 615531 | NCBI WGS metagenome assembly LDZU01 (sample SAMN03408293, study PRJNA278302) | terrestrial metagenome | isolation source: oil reservoir sample SB2 | place: USA: Alaska, North Slope, Schrader Bluff formation | collected 2011-09 | reverse complement strand
CTATCTTAATGGAATATTTTCATCTCGGGACAATTTCCCAAGGTTGGCAGACTTAATTTATAACACGGTATGAGATAATATTTTATTGAGCATGTTCGTTCCCTCCAATGACCCAAATACACCTTAACTTGATAAATTTTCCGTATCGTGAGCGCCTTTCGGATATCTTCAGTGATTACCCCGACGAATTCGAGTTTACCGCGGAAGGGGTATTTCGCAGAGCTCTGGATGTGAATATCGTCCTAGCTCGCTCGTATCTTCTGGATATGAGCTGGAAGAAGCAATGAGCACCATGATCATCGAAAGGGAGATATCCCATCTCATCGACGATCAGAAGTTGAAATTTAGCCAACCCACGGATCTTCTCTTCGAGCTTCCTCTCCCCGTCCGCCTTGGAAAGATCCTCCACCAGGGTCGAAACGTTGGCAAAATGTACTCTAAATCCCGCCTCTGCTGCTGCAATTCCGAGTCCGATGGCTAGATGAGTCTTGCCCACACCGGGAGGTCCGAGGAATACTACGTTCTCGGCGTTGTGTACGAACTTGAGGGAAGATATCTCGTTGATGACAGCCCTGTCAAGAGAAGGCTGAAACTCGAAATCGAACTCTTCGAGCCTCTTCTCTACAGGAAAACCAGCTATCCTCATTCTGTATGCCAGCGACCGGGACTCTTTGCTCTGGACCTCTTGAGCTACGAGGTGATCCAGAATCTCTATCATGGATTTGCCGTCATTTGCCGCAGCTTCGAGATAGTTGTCCAGGATCGACTCAAAGGTCATCAACTTCAGCCGTTTGAGGTTATGATGCAGCCTCTCATACTCGATATGGCTCATCGCTGATCACCCTCGATCAAGGCGTCTTAAACTGTGAGGGATCTATGCTCCACATCAGGATCGTCGAATTTGAGAATGTTAGAGCCCTTGATCGGATGCGCTGAGTTCTGTTTCAAGATCTCGGATAGAAGTCCTTTGAAGTGATCTTTGTTTCGCGACACTCGACCTCGACCTGGGATGATTTCGTGAGTGCAGACTTCCTCTGACCCGACGATGACAACGAAAGACGTATCGGATATACGGAGAATGGAAGACCTTCCCGCAAATCGATACGGCACTGAGTAGAGGTTGCCGAGATATGAGATGTATGCGTCCCTCGATATCTTTCTCGTCTCTTCCCTGACATTGTGGTAAGGATGGGCTTGATCGACATGCTGGAGGTGAAGTGACTCCTCTTTGAAACGATTTCGTGGTATCTCGTGGGTTGTTCCATGGACCGTCGAGTTCACCCGAGATAGCCAACCTTGGAGCTGGGAATTGAGATTTGAGAATGAACTGAATTTGCCGCCCATGAAAAAATCTCTCTTCACGAACCCCACCGTCCTCTCGATCTTCCCTTTCGTCTGAGGTCGGTAGGGACGGCAAAGGCGGGTACAAATCCGTAATGGGTGAAGAAGTTCTCGAACTTCGGATTCCAGTCTGAATCTGAAGATTTGGGTCCTCTATTCAGGACGATCTGCTTCATGTTGTCGTACAGGATCTCCTGAGGGTAGCCGCCGAAATACTGGAACGCGTTAATATGACAATGGATCAAGGTATGAACATCCATTCGAAGAGTGAACTCGGCATATCTCATCCGAGAATAGCCGAGGACCATGGTAAAACAGTAGAGCTTCCTCCGAGATCCGTCGATCTCGATATAACCGCATTCTGCCCAGTCGACTTGGGCTTGGACTCCGGGCTTCGTCTCGTAGCGATATACTGCAGGAACACCGATTTTAGGTCGTACCTCTCTCACATAGTCTTTTACGATCGTATATCTGCCCGCGAATCCCAGTTCTTGGATCTCACGATAAATCCGAGCTGCTGTAAGGGGATAGTCTTGGAGACGTTGATCTATGTAATCCTTGTAGTCGTCCAGTTTGCTCGGTCTCTTCGATCTCTTCTCTGGTTTAGGAGGAACTTGAGAATGTATGTACTTACGGACCGTTACCCGACTATGACCTGTCTCTCTGGCGATCTCACTTATGCTCCAACCTTGGTTGAATAAATCTCGCAACACGAGGAACTCCTCCATGTCCAGCATCGGCACAACCCCTGAGTTTTAACTCAGGGATTAGCAGGTGGACAGTTTTATTCCGCCATGATTGGACAGTTTTAGACCGCCGTTGACATTAATAGAACGTTCAAATTGAAAGCATTGAGGTAGAGCCCTTCAATGAACGCTTATCGCGGGATAATCGAAATCCTCCGAATACCACTCGATTTTTAGATTGTGCCATCGAAGTCAATCTTCTCAACATCGAGATTTATGGCCTTACATTCTATTTTTGTACGTGTTTAGCTGGCCAAGCTTGATCTTAGTATCTGCAGAGAATCGAGTCCCTGTTGTTTCCATGTCGCCAGTACGGTCATAATACGTTCATGAATCAACGTTCCTTTGTTATTGCGCAATGTACCGACGATCTTCCTCAGAATGACATGCTCTCGGAGTGCCCTTTCAGCTCTGTTGTTAGTTGGCCCTACGGCAGGATGGATGACAAACGTGAACCAGTACTCGAAGCCATTGCTAATCTTGCCAATAAGTTTTCTGACCTTGACGTTTTTGTGGTCTTTTGTGATCAACTGACGTAGCTTTACTCGTGCCTTTTCCCATAATTCCATCCGAACTTCGGGTGGAGGATTGTTTTCTAGAGCCCCAGTAAGTTCTTCATAAAGATCCTTCAGGGCTTCATGTAAAGGAACTGCCTCCTCGATCTTATCAGCAAGATCCCTTGATTCTCGGAGTAGATGTGCCCAGCATCGCTGTAAACGTTTTGTGAATTTGGCATACGGCTTCCAGCCATCGCACACTATGATGCCCTCGAATCTCCTTGTCAAGACCTCTAGCAGGACTTTCGTCCCGCGACTCTTTCGTATCACAACAAACGTTTCGGATGGTGTCGTAAATGCCCATATCCAATGTTTCTTTCCCTGGACATGGATTGACGTTTCATCCACGTAAAGGATAGGTGCATCCCGAATCCTATCTAGAATCGCATCATACTGAGGTTGGACCGCATCAGCTGCTCTGCGAGTTAGGTCGAAGATCGTAGCTGGACATATGTTTAGTCCATGCAGTCGCCTCAGCGCATTTTGGATCTTCCTATGAGGTAGTCGGTCCTCGTATTTCAGTAACGTCGTCTGCGCAATTACGTTGTTTCCGAATCTGCCTTCTACAGGAATATTAGGATTGCTGGCTGCAACCTCTTTGTGACAGGAGGGGCATCTGTAATGTGCAATCTTGAATTCGGTGACGATGATCGGCTGAGGTTCAGGAGTTTCCTCGATGATCTTTGACTCTATTCTTACTGGATCGCCAAGCTCAGTTCCGCATTCCGGGCATCGATCTGCAGTGACTTCGACTTCGTTATCTGGGTTGGCAAGAGGTCTTGATACCCCTTTATGGCCCTCTTTTTGTCCTGGTTTTCCTATATCCCCTTCGTTGTAATCTTTTTTGCGTTTGCGACCTCGTCTCAAGCTCGGCGGAGTATGGGCATTCTCATATTTGGCTAATCGGGCTTCAAGTTTCGCTATCTGATCTCTAAGCAACTTATTCTCGCGATTTAATTGTTCCATCTCTTCTCTAAGTTGCTTAATAATTTCTTCTTCGCGATTTCATATGCATATTTAGGCACATAATACTATTTAAAGATTTGGGTAGATGATAGCGAAAATCATCTTGATATGCCTAAATCATGGGGGGCTTAGGTAGGATCGAAATCCTCATGAGACGATTGCCAATTTAGACTGCAATTTTTTTAAAATATCCTACTTGGGAAAAATCGGATCGTCAAACCTCGGAGAGGGGAATTCCCCTGAGCTGGCCTCGCAACAAGCTCGGAAGCCTCCTTATATCGTCTATGACCACGTCCGCTGCTTCGATCAGCTCAGCCCTTGGACGGCTATCCTGCTGGACTGTGAGCACCCCAAGATCTGCCGCCTCCAGAGCGTACCTATCGTTGAGGCCATCTCCCACCATGACGACTCTTCTGTAGTTCTCTTTGAGGCTATTTACGATCTCCGCTTTTTGTCGCGGCTTTGAGGCGGGGTATATTCGGTCTCTTTTAATCCCCCTGCACCTGGTGAGGCTCGATAGACTTCTCATGCTATCTCCAGAGGCGACGTAGATGTCAGCGCCCATCCCCACAAGCTCCTTCAAAACATTCTCGAGGGCCGGAAAGGGCCTCCCACCGGTGCAGATGGTGTGGGTGACCTTCCCGACCTCTACGTCCACTATCAGCCCCGCGGTGCAGTAGAACCGAGGGCATCGGGCAGAGACCGCCTCGAGGGTCTCCTGGAGGTTTTTCACCTCGGCCTCGGAGCTGTGGAGGACCATCAGCACCTCATCTTCAGATACCTCCGTGCTCGAGCAGCTTATCTTGACGTTCCTTTCCCTCCCCCGGAAGAAGGTGCTGAGGGGCATCTCTGGCGGCGTTCTCATCACCACCTCCGGGTCGAGCTGCGGTATCACCAGAGCCCTCCCCCCCTTCTCCATCACCAGCTCCGTGGTGATTACGCCCGCCACGAGAACCTTCTTGGAGAGGTCCTTTGCCACCCGGTACATCTCCAGCATGGTGCCGGCAACGTCGAATATAACCGCCAGATCGCACGACATCGATGAAAGTGTAAATCGAAATGAAGATCAACCTATCGGTCAGGATACCAGCAGAGCGGCCTGAAATTTCTGAATGATCCGTATTAGATGGGTCCGTTTAGCCGTATCGCTTCTGAGGCGATGGTTAATATAATGACGAAGTGCAAAGATGAAATAACCGAAAATTGGAGAGAACTGACCATGAAAAAATATCGAGTCGTCTTCCATCTGACAGAGATCGAAAGGGCCAATCTGGCCCTGAACAATGTGAGAAACCTCCTGGCGGAGCTGGGCGAAGACCAGGTGGATGCAGAGGTTGTGACCAACTCTGAGGGCGTGAAGGCCCTCCTCAAGTCCAGCCCTCGCTCCGAGGGGATCGACGAGCTGTCAGCAAAGGGCGTCCGCTTCGTCCTCTGTTCGAAGAGCCTCAAGGCCATGGGCCTGGAGAAGTCGGAGTTCGTCACCATAGCTGAGGTCGTCCCTTCAGGAACCGGAGAGCTGGTGAAAAAGCAGGCCGAGGGCTGGGCCTATGTCAGGCCCTAGCCAGCAAAAAGGGGGAAAGAAAGGCGGCAAAGAATGGTAGAAGAGATTTGAGAGAGCGAAGTTCGGCGTTAAAATCTCGAAAAGCCGATGCTATCAGTCTCCTTCTCACCCTGTACCTAAACCTGCCGAAGACCCTCGGTGATCAACTTTCCAATCGCCCTCTGGCTCTCCTCTGGCGTCCCTGTCGTATTCACCACAAAGACGGGGACTCTGGAGAAGAGGGTGCGAAAGAAGCTGCTCCGAAGGTCACGCTTGAATTCGCTTTTTACCAGAAAGTGGGGGTTGTAGTATCCGCTCTCCTCCAGGATCTTCAGCGCCTCCGCTGGCTCAAGTCTTCGAGTGATGACCTCGTCTTCTGGGTCTCTCTTGAGGATGATCACCATGCTGAGGGTGGTGAGTGGAAGAATCCTGCCCTTGCCGATGGCGAGTCGGATGTCAACGACGGCCCTCCCCTCCTCGTCGAACTCAGCCTTATCGATCAACCCGGAGAACTCCTTCCAGATCTGAGAGAGCTCTGCCCTGATGTAGAAATTCTTCTCCGAGCCGTAGGCCAGGACGTCGTCGCCGTAGATCCGGGCGAAGAACCAGTCGTCGGAGACGACCCGGGTCTCTGGACTCCTGAGGAGTCCGTAAGTGTGGGTCGTCTTCCCAGCCCCCGACCCTCCGAGGATGCAGATTCCCCGCCCCCGGAGGTCGAGGCAGGCGCCGTGGACCGAGAAGATCCCGTGATTGTCCTCCAGTACGTCTCCTGCGGCGCTGAGGGCGAGGGACTTGATCCAGCCGTAGTAGCTGAAGTTCACCAGGAAAGCGGTCTTCGACAGGGGGTCGTATAGGACCTGGTCGTCACCGAGATCGGAGTCGTAGACGACGTAGAGCCGGGCGTGAGACCTGATGCTCGAGGATATGAAGTAGAAGTTCTCCTCCCACCGATCTTTCACCTCTGCCGACCCGGTGAGGAGCTTGACGCAGCAGCCGTAGATCTCTGACTTCACCTCGTGCTTGACCTCGGGAGCATACCTCTCTGCCAGAGCCGCCTTCTCCTCGATCGATATCAGCCTCACCGAGTATGCCATCTCTTCACTCCTCCTCTCTGGTTTCTTATCTCATCAATACCTTATAAACTTTCGGCGGACATTGCCATTAGTTCCGGATTTCGTCCTTCTCCCTGATCTCGATCCTTCTTATTTTCCCGCTGATCGTCTTCGGGAGGGCCTCCACAAACTCGATGATCCTCGGGTACTTGTAAGGGGCTGTAACTTTCTTGACATGGTTTTGGAGCTTCAGCTTCAGGTCGTCTTCGGGCGCGTAGCCCGCCGTCAAGACCACCGTCGCCTTCACCACCTGACCCCTGAGGGGGTCGGCGACACCGGTGACGGCGCACTCCATCACCGCCGGGTGGCTCATGAGGGCGTTCTCCACCTCGAAGGGGCCGACCCGATATCCTGAGCTCTTTATCATGTCGTCGGTCCTCCCGATGAACCAGAAGTATCCGTCTTCGTCCATCCAGGCGGTGTCTCCGGTGTGATAGTAGTCGTCGTGCCAGGTGTTTCTCATCCTGTCGGGGTCGAGATGGTAATCGATGAATAGGCCCGGGGGCTTCCCCTCGTCGGTCCTGATCACGATCTCCCCCTCCTCGCCGACCTCGCAGATTCTGTCGTCTCTGTCCACCAGGACGATGTCGTATCCCGGTGAAGGTTTTCCCATGGAGCCGGGCTTCGGGTCCATCGCAGGGAAGTTCGCGATGGCGACGACAGTCTCAGTCTGGCCGTATCCCTCCATCAGCCGGAGGCCCGTCGCTTCAAGGAACTTGTCGTATACGGTTGGGTTGAGGGGCTCGCCAGCGGTCACGGCGTACTTGAGGTGGGTGAAGTCGTACTTCGACATATCCCCCTTGATCATGAACCGATAGATGGTGGGCGGGGCGCAGAAGGTAGTGACGCCGAACTTCGTCGCCATCTCCATCATCCGGCCGGCGTCGAACCTCTCATAGTCGTAGGCGAAGACCCCCGAGCCCGCAATCCACTGGCCGTAGATCTGCCCCCAGACGCACTTCGCCCAGCCAGTGTCGGCGACGGTGTAGTGGAGGCCGTCCTCGACGACGTTCTGCCAGAACTTCGCCGTCAGGATGTGGCCGAGGGGGTAGGTCTGGTCATGCTTTACCATCTTGGGGTATCCGGTGGTGCCGGAGGTGAAGTAGGCGAGGAGGACGTCCCCGTTCTTCGTAGCCTCGGCGCCCGTGGGCCTCGAGAAATCCGAGGGGGATTTTTCGAGTTCCTCTCTGAAGTTCAGCCATCCTGGCCTGGTACCCTTCCCCACCATAGCCCTGACGGGCTTTTCTCCGTCGATCTCGTCGCAGGCCGCGTCGACCTCGTCGGGGACGCCGTCCTCCTGGATGGTGACGATCATCTTCAGCTTCGCCTTTTCTATTCGATATGCGATATCTTTCGCTCTCAGCATGTGGGTTGCCGGGATCGCCACAGCCCCGATCTTGTGGAGCCCCACCATGGCGATCCAGAAGTCGTATCTCCCCTTGAGGGTCAGCATGACACAATCGCCCTTTCTGACCCCATATTTTTTGAATAAATTCGCTGCCTGGTCACTCTTCAGCTTCAGCTCCCCGAAGGATAGGATCAAATCATCGCCCAAGTCGTTGCACCAGACGAGAGCTACCTTCTCCGGGTCCTCTTTCGCGTAGACGTCCACCACGTCGAAGGCGAAGTTGAAGCGCTTCGGCACGATTATCTTTAAACTCTCATTAAAATCTTCGTAAGACTCAAATTCAGTTCCCGAAACAAACCTGGACGATAAAGACGACATCTCAACCCATCCTGGCGCTCTGGCGACCGCACGCTGGCTTTCGGGCGACCCCTTCATATTTCAGGCCAGAGAAACAAGTCCTCTCATCCCCGGCGGATCGTCCTTGCGGCTCCCTCCCTTGGCGAAGGTGCAGCCCCTCCATCACATTTTGAAGCTAGACCTTCGATCAATTCCGCATATGTGATATATAATAATCACATATATGCATAATGCGGTGTGCAGTCCCGCATCGCCTCTCGCCTAGATGGTTTTTTGATATAAATGATTAATCCTGAGAGTAGGTGATTTTCACCTATAATTGGCAGGATGAGATTTGAGGCGGAAGCGACCACCAACACCTTTTTAGACGCCTGAGCCGACTGTTCAGCGTGTTTCTGGGCGTTCTCTTCTCCGGCGGCAAGGACTCCGTCTTCGCGTGCAGAAGGGCGATGGAAACCGACTCTGTCGTCTGCCTGATAACGGTCATCTCCGAGAACCCTGACAGCTACATGTTCCACACCCCCAACGTCCGCTGGGCACACCTAATCGCCGAGGCGATCGGCGTCCCTCAGCTCCTCTGGTCGACGAGAGGGGAGGAGGAGGCGGAGCTCTCAGACCTCCGGGACGCCGTCGCCGCCGCGAAGAAGAGCTACGGGATCGAGGGGGTCGTCACCGGGGCGATAGAATCGGTCTACCAGGCCGCTCGGGTTCAGCGGATCTGCCGGGAGCTGGACCTGTGGTGCTACAATCCCCTCTGGCAGATCGACCAGGTGGAGTATCTGAGGCTCCTCGTCGAAGAGGGCTTCGAGGTGATCGTCACCGGGGTCTTCGCCTACCCCCTCGACGAGTCGTGGGTGGGAGCGAAGATCGACGATCGCCTGATCAGAGAGCTCGAATCCCTCCAGAAGAGGTACGGGATTAACCCCTCCGGCGAGGGGGGTGAGCTTGAAACCTTCGTCCTCGATGGGCCCATCTTAAAAAAGAGGATCGAGATCTTGAGGGCATCGAAGACCTACGAGAACTATCGGGGAAGGCTCACCATCGAAGAGGCGAGGCTGGTGGATAAATGATCCTCATAGTCGACCTCTGCCACAAAGCAGAATCCCTCTCAAAATACGAGTTCGTCGATCCGATCGCGAGCATTGTGAGGCGGACTGGGTCTGAATTCAAGGTCCGCCACTTCTCCGAGCTGACCGCAAAGGAGATCGAGAGGTCCGACGGGATCGTCCTCTGCGGAACCCCCCTCAAAGACGACCTCCGCGCTCGGAGGATAGAGCTCTTCATCTGGATCAGAGACTTTGATCGGCCGCTTCTCGCGATCTGCGCCGGGATGCAGGTGGTGGCCGCAGTCTTCGGCGGCGAGATCGTGCCTCAGCCCAAGATCGGCCTTGAAAGAATCGAGATTCTGAAGGAGACGGACCTCCTGGGGCCGCCCGGCGAGATCGAGGGCTACCACCTCCACAACTTCGGCGTCACCCTGCCATCGGGCTTCGATCTTGTGGCCGGACGAGCAGGCCAGATCGAGGCCTTCAAGCACTCTGGAAGGCCCATCTACGGGATCATATTCCATCCCGAGGTGAGGAACAAGTGGATCGTGGAGCGGTTTTTGGATCTCGGATAGCCCTCGGAGGGATTGGATCTTCGGTTATCCCCCTGCCGGACCGAAGACCAATTTTTATTTAACGAGGCAGGAGCTATTAACCGGCCATGAGAGTCCTCCTCTTCGACCCCTCCTCGGGCGCCTCCGGCGACATGATCATGGCCTGCCTTCTGGACCTGGGCGCAAGTCCCGATGCAGTCGGGGCGGCCGTCGAGTCCGTCGGCTGCGGCCTCAAGATCTCTCGGGATGAGAAGCACCACATTGGAGCGACAAAGGTCGATGTCCAGGCTGGCGGAAAGAGGTACAGGACCCTCGCAGAGGCGAGGTCGATCCTGGAGAGTTCGATTCTTTCGCCTCCAGCCCTCGACAGGGCCCAGAGGATCATGGAGATCCTGGCCGAGGCCGAGGGTAGGGTCCACGGGGTCGCGAGAGAGAAGGCGCGTTTTCACGAGATCGGGGCTCTCGACGCCCTCGCCGACATCGCCGGAAGCTCTGCGGGGCTTGAGAGCCTAGGGGTAGATCGGGTCATCACTCTTCCCATATCTGTGGGATCCGGGACGGTCATCGCGGCCCATGGTCGTCTACCGGTCCCGGCCCCCGCGACCCTCGAGATTCTGAAGTCTTCCGGGCTCCTCTGGAGGGGTGGGCCGGAGGAGGGCGAGCTCTTGACCCCGACGGGGGCGGCGATCCTGGCGGGGTTCGCGGGCGAGGTGGTCAGCGAGTACCCCGTCCTCAGGGCCGAGGCCACCGGGTACGGTGCCGGCACCAAGGATCTGGAGATCCCAAACCTGCTCCGGGGCGTTGTGGGCGAGCTGAGGGAGTTGGAGAAGCATAGTCACAGCCATCCCCATCATGACCGAGTGGTCCAGCTGGAGACGAACGTCGACGACGTGACCGGCGAGGTTCTGGGGAACTTGCTCGACCTTCTGATGGAGGAGGGGGCCTTAGACGTCTCCATCGTCCCGGCACTGATGAAGAAGGGGAGGCCCGCGAGCATCGTGAAGGTGATAGCGAGACGGGAGGATATGGACCGCCTCGCCCGGATTGTCATGAAGGAGACGGGAAGCCTCGGGATCAGGATCTTTCCCTCCCTTCATCGGTTCGTCGCTCGAAGGGAGGAGAGGATAATCGGATTCGAGATCGACGATAGAGCGTTCTCGGTCCGGGTGAAGGTGAGCCTCTTCGGAGATGAGCTTCTCCAGATCAAGGCAGAGCACGATGACTGCAGGAGGATCGCATCGGAGGTCGGCCTTCCCCTGAGGGAGGTCTCGAGAAGGGTGGAGGAGCGGGCCTGGAAGGAGATCGGTTGACCTCTTGACCTCCCTCATTGGGGCCCCGTCGATCTGTTCCGGCGTGTTATACCGTTTGGGCTGAAAGACGGGTCATAAGTTATTACGACCGTTGAATCTAATCGCAAGGTTCTTTAATCTATAGCAGGTCCTTCCATCCGGTGCATCTTTCATGAATTCTGATGCCTCTAGCAAGCTCTTCGAGGTCGCAAAGAGGCTGATGCCGGGAGGCGTCAGCAGTCCGGTCAGGGCCATCTCTCCATATCCCTTCTATGTCTCGCGGGCCCAGGGCCCCCACCTCTGGGACATAGACGGCAATAAGCTGGTCGACTACTGTCTCGCCTACGGCCCCATGGTCCTGGGACATCGGCACCCTCAGGTCATGAAAAGGGTGATCGAGCAGCTGGATCGGGGCTGGCTCTACGGCACCCCTTCGGAGCTGGAGGTGAGGCTGGCCGAGAGGATTGTGGACCTCTATCCCGGCATCGATATGCTCAGGTTCGTCAATACCGGAACCGAGGCGACGATGGCAGCCCTCAGGATCGCCCGGGGATATACCGGGAAAGATAGGATCGTCAAGGTCGAAGGGGGCTTTCACGGGGCCCACGACTCAGTCCTGGTGAAGGCGGGGTCGGGGGCCACGACTCTGGGGATACCCGACTCGCTGGGCGTCCCAAAGGACACGGCCAAAAATACGATCCAGGTCCCCTACAACGACCTCGGGTCCATCGAGGCCTCCCTCTCTGAGTTCGAGGGAGAGGTGGCGGCGGTGATCATGGAGCCGGTCCTGGGAAATATAGGACCGATCCTTCCGGAAGCAGGATACCTGGAGGGGGTGAGGCGCGTCACAAAGGATCACGACGTCCTCCTCATCTTCGACGAGGTGATCACGGGATTTCGGCTCAGCCTCGGCGGGGCCCAGACATTCTACAACGTCGTCCCCGACATGACGACTCTAGGCAAGATCATAGGCGGCGGTTTTCCCATCGGCGTAGTCGGCGGCAAGAGGGAGCTTTTGGAGATGGTCGCCCCCAGCGGCGGGATATACCAGGCCGGAACCTTCAACGGAAGCCCCACCCCCCTCGCCGCCGGTATGGCGACCCTGGACGTTCTGGAGAAGGAGAGGGTCCTGGAGAGGCTGAACTCCAGGGGCGATGAGCTGCGAAAAGCTCTGACCCAGATCGTCGAGGATCTAGGGCTCGGTTACTCCGTGGTGGGGATCGCCTCCATCTTCAAGATCTTCTTCGGCGAAGCTCCAAAGAACTACGTCGAGGCCTTGAAATGCGACAAGGCGGGATACCTTGCCTTCGCGAGGAGGATGCTCGAATCGGGGGTATTTCTCCCGCCGAGCCAGTTTGAGACGAACTTCCTCTCCGCCGCCCACTCCGAAGACGTCATCAACGAAACTCTGGAGGTCTACAAGTCAAACCTGAGAGACTGATCGTGGGGAGCCGCGGAAGCCCTCTCGCTCTGCGGCAGACCGAGACCGCCATCTCCCTTCTGGGGGAGAGGGGGGTGGAGACGGAGCTTCTGATCGTCAAAACGAAAGGAGACCACGTCTTGGACCTCCCCCTTCATCGGGTCTCGGGGAGGGGGCTCTTCGTGCGGGAGATCGACGACCTGATGCTGGCGGGAGAGATCGACGTCGCCGTCCACAGCATGAAGGACCTTCCATCCAAAAGGCCCAAGAGTCTGGTCATCGCCGCCGTCCTCCCAAGGGACTCGCCCTTCGACGTCCTGGTGAGCGACGACGGCGTCTCCCTAGAGGATCTGGAGAGGGGTGCGGTCGTGGGGACCTGCAGCATGAGGCGGGCGTCCCAGCTCCGGAGGGCGAGGCCCGACCTGGTCATCGAGAGCCTTCGGGGAAACCTGGAGACGAGGCTCCGGAAGCTCGGGGAGGGGAAGTACAGGGCGATCGTCCTCGCCGAGGCGGGGATCGAGAGGATGGGCTACCGCCCGAGATACTCCGTCTTGGACCCCGAGAGGTTCGTACCCTCCGCAAACCAGGGGGCGATCGCGGTGGTGGCGACGCGAGGGCGGGCGGAGGAGATCGTCCGGGAGATAGACCACCTCTCCACAAGGCTGGAGGCTGAGTGCGAGCGGGTGATCCTGGAGGCGATCGGCGGGTCCTGTGTCGTCCCCATGGCGGCCTTCGCAAGGCTGAAAGGGGATGAACTCAGGGTCCTGGCCGAGGTTTTATCCCTCGACGGGTCTAGGTTCGTCCGGGTCGATGGTAGGGTCCCGGCGGAAGACCACCTAAATGGAGCAAAGAAGCTGAGCCGAGAGCTGGTGGCGAAGGGAGGACGCAGTCTAGCAGAAGAGGCGGTGAGGGAAGTTGAAACGGTCTAGTAGGGGCAAAGTCTACCTGGTGGGTGCGGGTCCCGGCGATCCGGATCTAGTGACGTTGAGAGCGAAGAGGCTGATAGAGGAGGCTGAGGTCCTCTTATTTGACCGGCTCCTATCCTCCGAGATCCTGGGCTGGGCACCTGGCGATGCTGAGACGATCGATGTCGGAAAACTTCCCGGTCGCCACAAGCTCTCCCAGGAGGAGATCAACGCCCTCTTGGTGGAGAAGGGGCGTGAGGGGAGAAGGGTGGTGAGGCTGAAGGGGGGAGATCCTTTCGTCTTCGGCAGGGGTGGCGAGGAGGGGCTCGCCCTGGCCGCGGCCGGGATACCGTTCGAGGTGGTTCCCGGCATCACCTCGGCGATATCGGTCCCTGCGGGTGCGGGGATCCCCGTCACCCACCGGGGCGTAACGACGGCCTTCACCGTGGTCACGGGCCATGAGGAGCCCGGAAAGGATGATAACCTCGACTGGGAGGCTCTGGCAAAGGTGGGGGGAACCCTCGTCATCCTCATGGGGGTAGCAAGACTAGAGGAGAACACGTCAGCGCTGCTCCGGGGCGGCCGGTCCCCCGAGACCCCGGCGGCCCTCATCGAGAGGGGATGGAGCCCCGAGGAGAGGCTGGTGGGGGGAACCCTCGGCGATATCGTCGAGAGGGCGAAAGAGGCGAATGTTCAGTCTCCTGCGATCCTGGTGGTGGGGGACGTCGTCGCCCTCTCTGAAAAGCTGAGGCCGCCCACCATCGCTATCCTGAGGCCGGACAATAGAGGCGAGGAGTCGGAGAGAATCGCTCGAATGCTGGGGTTCAGGCCGATCCTCGCACCCTCCATCGCCTTTTCGGAGCTTCCGCTCCCAGAGGACCTTCCCGAGAGGATCGAGAGGTCGGACTGCGTCGTCTTCACCAGCGCCACCGGCGCAGAAATTGCCCTCCGGGACGGAGGGGTGGCCGAGCTCCTAAAAAGCTCCGTTCTAGCCACCATCGGCCCAAGGACGCAGGAGGCTCTGGAAGAGAGGGGCCTTTTCGTCTCGGTCGTTCCCGAGAGCTATAGCTCCAGAGGCCTCGCCCATTCTCTGGCGCCGAAGTTCAAGCGCGTCCTCCTCCTCAGGAGCGCTCAGGGGAGCCCGGATCTGGTCAGGATCCTGGAGGAGGCCGGAGTCGAGGTGGACGAGGTTTATCTCTACGACATCGCCCCCTCCGCCGACCCGAGGCTCGACTGGCTGATCCTTCGGGGAAGGCCCGACATCTTCGCCTTCACCAGCGGCTCCACCGCCAAAAACCTGATGAAGAGGGCAAAAGATCTGGGAGCCCAGGACGACCTCCGGGAGAGGCTCGCAAGGGCGAAGGTGGCGGCTATCGGTCCGCCCACGGAGGCGGAGCTCGCGCGCTTGGGCGTGAGGGTGGACTACGTCCCTGAGAAGTACACCTTCGAATCGATGCTGGAAGAGATCAGGAGGAAAGGATGATCATATTCTCAAAGGCCCTGGCGGACCAGGCGACGGTCTGGGACGCCATCAGGGCCGCCGAAGAGGCAAGCGGGCCCGTCCCCGACGAGATGATAAGGTTTTCGGGACAGACGAAGCCCGTGGTGATGTGGAACATCACCCGCCACTGCAACCTCGCCTGCGAGCACTGCTACATAGACGCCACGTCTGCCGCCTCCGAGGAGCTCCGGCTGGAGGAGGGGATAAGGCTCATCGACGAGCTCTCCGACCTAGGGATACCGATGCTGATTCTCACCGGCGGCGAGCCCCTTCTCAGCCGGAACTTTTACGCCTACGCATTTCATGCCAAAGAGATCGGCCTACGGACGGTGATCTCGACCAACGGGACCCTCATAACCCCTGAGGTGGCGAGGCTCCTCAAAGAGGCCGAGATGAGATACGTCGGCGTCAGCCTCGACTCCTGCAGGCCAATGGTTCACGACAAGTTCAGGGGGGTCGAGGGCGCTTACGAGAGGGCGATCGACGGCCTCAAAAATGCTAGGGACGCCGGCCTCAAGACGGGCCTCCGGGTGACCCTCACAAAAGACAACTGGCACGAGATACCCGCCCTCTTGGAGCTGGCTTTGGAGATGAAGGTCCCCCGGTTCTGCCTCTACCACCTCGTTCCTGTGGGGCGGGGTGCCGACATCGCGGACAGGGACGTGACCGCCGAGGAGCGGAGGAGCGTCATCAAGTTTCTGGCCGAGGCTGCCGTGGAGCTCAGGGACGAGGAGATCGAGATCCTCTCCACCGACTCTCCCATGGACGGGGCCTACCTCCTGGAGATGCTGAAGGAAGATCCGGAGAAGCGGGAGAGAGTTCGAAAGCTCCTCAAAAACGCCGGGGGGTGCACCGCGGGGATAAAAGTCGCCAACATAAACCACCGCGGAGACGTCCTCCCCTGCCACTTCATGCCCGAGGTCGTCGTCGGGAACGTCAGGGAGAGGAGCTTCCGCGACGTCTGGATCGACAACCCGGTTTCCGAACTATTGGCTCTCAGGGATATCAGGTCTCACCTGACGGGGGCCTGCGGCGAGTGCGAGTATCTGGAGGTCTGCGGCGGATGTCGGCAGAAGGCGAGATATTACTGCGGCGACGTCTGCGGAGAGGACCCGACGTGTGTTGTGAAGGATCTGAAGGGCGGTCATTGAAGGGCCGCCAGCCATCTTTCAGATTTAAAGTTTAAGGACTTTTGACGGTCGTTCTTCGATCTCATTTAGCGGTTTTTTGCTTTTGATAGAGCTTACAGGTCCGATACTTCAGCACCATCGTCTGTGGAAAGAATGAAAAAGTGGAACATTATTGTAACTTTTGAGGATTGAAGAAACCCGTTCTTCTTAATAGAGGCAAAAGAGGCTTTGGTACTAGAAAGTTTAATAAACGATTATGGAGAAATTATTATCCTGGAGTGATTCGAATGACGGAAGAGAAGAAGGAGAAGAAGGAAGAGGAAGAGGTTGCAAAGGTAGAGCCCATCAGGCCCGGCGAGAAGCGCGGCGGCCAAAAGAGGCTCTTGGACGGATGCGTATAGATCGATGAGCAGGCGAGCCGCTTGGAGCGGCCGCCGCAAGTTCCCTTTTCTAGTGACTTCGTGCCCGATAGCCGGCGCCATGGTGGGCTAGTTGGCCGGCCTCGGTCCGATCTTGTTCTATATTTTATGGGAAATTATTTTATGGTGTGGAGCTAGATGGGCCATCTAAGGTGCAGAGAATGAGAGATCTTTTCGATTTTGCGGACGATCTCGGACCGACGAAGATCGTCCATGTGTACGAACCTTCAGCAGGGCTCAAGGGCATCCTGGTGGTGGACAACGTGGCCCGAGGACCTGCTATAGGCGGTCTCAGGATTGCGCCCGACGTCAGCTGCCAAGAGTGCATCCGTCTCGCCCGGGCGATGACCCTCAAGAACGCGGCTGCGGACCTTCCTCATGGCGGTGGAAAGTCTGTCATACGCGGGGACCCAAAGATGCCGAAGAGGGAGAAGGAAGCGAGGATCAGGGCCATGGCCTGCGCCCTGAGGAGCGTCGAGGAGTACATCTTCGGCCCTGATATGGGAACCAACGAGGAGTGCATGGCCTGGGTCAGAGACGAGATAGGGAGGGCGGTGGGCCTCCCTTGTGAGGTGGGGGGGATACCCCTCGACGAGATCGGGGCTACGGGATGGGGCGTCCTCCACTCGACGGAGGTGGCCCTCGGATACCTGGATCTTGATCTGGAGGGAGCCAGGGTGGCGGTCCAGGGGTTTGGGGCCGTTGGGAGGCATGCGGCACGCTTCCTATCGGAGAGGGGCGCCATCCTGGTTGGGGCAGCCGATTCTTGCGGTGCTGTCTCCGACCCCCACGGTCTCGACGTCGGGTCTCTCATCGACCTGAAGGGGGCTGGAAAGAGTGTGGTGGATTACCCGGGGGGGACGAAGCTCAACCGAGAGGCCGTCATCGACGTGGAATGTGACATCTGGATTCCAGCGGCGCGGCCCGACGTGATAGATGAGGAGAACGTGAACAGGTTGAAGACGAAGCTGGTCGTCCAGGGTGCCAACATTCCCATAACCGCCGGGGCTGAGAAGATTCTCTCCGAGAAGGGGATCCTCTCAGTTCCCGACTTCATAGCCAACGCTGGCGGGGTGATATGTGCAGCCAATGAGTACCGCGGAGCCTCCCGCTCCGAGACCTTCAGCTCCATCGAGGAGAAGATCCGCCAGAATACGAGCGCCGTCCTGGAGGCGGTCCGGGACGAGGGAAAGCTGCCGAGGGAGGCGGCCTTCGATCTTGCCGTATCGAGGCTCAAAAGGTGCATGGGTTATCGGAGATGGTCGCTGTTCTCCTCGGCCCCCGGATTTCTGTAAGCCAGCATCAGAGATCGATAGGGTACAGCTCTCTGATCTCCCTCTCGTTCATCATCTTGATGCCGATCTCGTCCAAGGCCGCTGAGATCATCCTCTTCTCGGCCGAACGAAGAGACTTTCTGTCGAGGTAAGCCCCAACGGCTCCGGATTTCCGGGCCGCCTCCTCGACGATCGAAAGGTCGAGGTCGTGGGCCTGGTAGTTGGAGAAGAGATGACCTAAAGCGATCTTCGTATCGATTAGCAACCGGTTCTGGCGATTTACATAGTGCCCGCCGCCGAAGCCGAGGAAGGCCGGAGGATGGAGATCTTCAAGCTCCAATATCGACCTCGCCACGGCCTTCCCTGCATCGGGGTTCGACCACTCCGGCTCGGTGCTCCCGATCTCTGCAAAGAAGGAGGGGGTCGATAAGTCGGTGGGGCCGTGATGGGTCGCCTCGACGGTGATCTCGAAGCCCTCGGGATGGTCATCTGCCAGGTTCAATATGAAGGACTTGAGGGCACCCGGCGCAGCGACCGCCAGCTCCCTTGGCGATCCGCCCATCACCGCATCCCCGCAGTTTCCTGAAAAGTGGCCGCAGAGGCGGGGCGTTCCGTCCTTCGCCTGGTGCCTTGAGGCGAAGACTATCAGCTCGGGGGATAGGCCCATCCCCTGGAGCCTCTCTTCTATGCCTCGAAGGGTGATCAGCTTCTCGCTGAGGACGACCAGCCGATAGTTTTTGAATCGGGAACATATCCTCCCGTCATCCCAGTCGGCGCCGTCCAACAATCTCTCGGCGATGTTGATGCTTGCAGGGTCCGTCCTGGTGGCGATTACGACGATCTCGCCGATCATATCTCAGTCTCGATATCCAGCATCGATTTCACCATCGGGGCGTAATCGATCTTCCTAACCTTCAGCTCTCGGAGTGGCATGATGACGTAATTCGGCCTCTCAGCGATGAGACCCGCCTCGCTGAGCGTTTTCACCTCATGATCCATCCTCTCCTTCATCTCCACGTAGCATTGGGAGAGGAACGAGCCGAAGATCTCGCCGGGCTGGATGTAGCTGTATACCGCAGCCCCGATCTTTCTGAAGGAGGAGTAAACCCTCATCATATCCTCCTGCGTTGCCTTGGGCCGGACGTTGATGTGGTAGAAGATCATCAGCTCGCAACCGATCTTCTTCCAGTTGACGTTCGCCTGCCTGCTCAACAGCCCGCTCGCGAAGAACTTGTTCCTCTTCCCAGATATGGTGGGTCTGGAGATCCCGGTCCTCCGGGAGAGCTCCAGGTCCGAGAGGGCGGGGTACTTGACGAAGGCGTGTAGGGCCAGCTTATCCTTCTCTGTGAGCTTGACGGAATCCTCAGAGATCTCCTCCTCGTGGGGTGGCTCCGCGAGAAGGTCATTTCTGCTGAGGCTGAAGGTGTTGTCGACGGCCAGGGCGGAATCCCAGGAGACCCGGGTAAGCGAGAAGGGGTAATGACAGCATCGGATATCCTCAAGAAACCCCGCGTCCTTGTAGTCGTCCATGACGGGATCGAATACTCTCTTGAAGTCGGTGAAGCTCTTGGAATAGACCATGGAGACGGAGTCGGAGTCTGTGGCAGAGTGGAATACGCAGTGGGGATGGTTCACCCACTCCTTAAACCCCAGCTTCTTATTCCTAGCCTCCACGGGAGCGTTTGGATTGTAGCTGGCGAAGACCGCGGTCATCATCTCCGCCCCCACACCCGTCCCTGAGGGGACGTTTAAAAGTTGGACCATCTCCCATTCCCTGAACTTTCTCTTGCTCTTGAATATCGTCGATCGATCCACCCCAATCTTTGAGGCGAGATCGATATCGCTGAGCCCCGGATACCGCGCAAGCCCGTAAAGGACCAGCTTCTCTTTTGACGTAAGTTTCAGCGGCATTTGTCTTGCATCTACATTTTTTACTATTAATAGATTGCCTTTTTCGCATTTTGAATTGAATACTGCTACATATAAGCGGGATCAAGATTACATTTTTAGCAGAAAACGAACGGAGAAGGTTGCCGCGACGGAAGGGTCTTCACGTCAGATCTCTCACTCGAACCTTCTCTCGAACAAGAAAAGGCGAATCGTGCCCCGGAACCACCAGATCTGCGACCTCTATGATCCTTCCCATGCTCTTCATGGACAGATGCCTGTCCACGTGGATGCGGGGTGGGACCCCTTTCAGGTAGTTTCCCATCAACGGGATGGCGTCTCCCGTCATGACGATCCGCCTTGAGGACTCACAGACGACGGATATGCTCTCCAGGGTGTGGCCAGGAGTCTCCATAATCCAGACGCCGGGGGCTACGACATCTCCCTCCTTAAGCTTCCCCTCGCCCTTTCCCGAGAGAACTCGGGCTCGTTTGAAGAGGCCATTATTCCCTGTGTGGTCGACGTGATCGTGAGTGTTGATGACGAGGTCCACCTCCTCGGGAGAGAGGCCGAAGCTCGACAGCCGCTCCGTTAAAAGATCCGCCTCGTCCTCAGATCCCGTATCGACGACGATCTTTTTGGACCCGGCGATGATGAGGGTCACCGATGATCGGGCGTCCAGGATCCGCCCTTCATCGTCCCTCTCGAGGTGGCCTGGCTTCAGCAAGAAGGCGCGGGGCCTGGTTTCAGAACTCATCTCTCCGATCCCATCTCTTCTTTCTCTGAAACTTCGACGGTGTTCTTCAGTCCAGGAGGGGCTCGAGCTTCAAAAGGAGCCGGTCCACCTGCCCGACGGCGGTCCCTATGTAATGTTGGGGGTCGAGGAGCCGGCCGATCTCTTCGTCGGATAGGTGACCGGCCACCGTTTCCTCCTGGGCCAGGACCTCTGCGAGGGTTACCCCCTCCTCGACGGCCCTCATGGAGGAACTTCTCATGATCTCGTGGGCCTTCTGCCGTCCGACGCCCCGTTTTGCCAGCTCCACCATCACCGACTCCGCCATGTTCAGGCCCGATAGGAGGTTGAGGTTCTTCTCGACCTGGTCGAGATTTATCGAGAGCCCCTCCAGGATCCGAGCAGTGAGGGCCAGGAGGTGGTCGGTGAAGATGAAGGCCTCGGGGAAGAGGATCCTCTCGCAGCTGGAGTTGGTGAGGTCCCTCTCATCCCAGAGGGGAATGTTGGCGAAGGCCGGTTCGATCTGGGCCCGGACGATCCGGGCGAGGCCGCAAACCTGCTCGGACTTGATGGGGTTTCTCTTGTGGGGCATGGTGCTCGATCCCACCTGCCGCTTGCCGAAGACCTCAGCGACCTCAGCGATCTCGCTCCTCTGGAGGGTCCTGATCTCTACGCATATCTTGTCCAGGGTGGAGGCGACGAGCCCCATCCAGCAGATCATCTCGGCGTGCCTATCCCTCTGGACGACCTGGTTTGATACGTCCACCTCGCCGAGGTCCAGAAGATCCATCACCCGCTCCTGGATCTTCATGCCGTTGGCGCCGAAGGCCGCCTGGGTCCCGACGGCGCCGCTCATCTTCCCGACGGCGGCCCGGGGCAGAAGCTGCCGCAGCCGTTCGAGGTGGCGGGCCATCTCCGAGGCCCAGACCGCAAACCGCAGGCCATAGGTGGTGGGAACCCCGATCTGGCCGTGGGTCCTCCCGGCGCATACGAGATGCTTGTGCTCCTCGGCCCGGGCGAGGAGTACCCCAAGAACCCTCTTCACCTTCTTCTCCAAAATTTCAAGGGAGGCCTTGATCTGAAGCCCTGTCGCCGTGTCCAGGATGTCGTTAGAGGTTGCCCCCAGGTGGACCCATTCGCCTGCCCATTCGCAGGACTCGGCCAGGGCATGGACGACGGCCATCATGTCGTGGCCAATCTCGTCCTCGATCTCTTTCGCCCTCTCAGGGCTGGCCCTTCGAGCGGCCCTCTCGATGTCATCCGCGGCCCCCTCGGGAATCAGACCCAGCTCCTCCTCGGCCCGGGATAGGGCGGCCTCCACCCGGAAGAGACACTTGAACCTGTAATCCTCAGACCAGAGATCTTTCATCTCAGGATTTCCGTAACGAAACTCGATGGGATGGATCGCCATAATCAAATCTCCAGGAGGTGATTAGGGAGGGAATAAAAGGAGGTTTTGGTCCGCGGCAGGACCCTGTATAGCTGGCGCCGGGATTCTCATAAAACGTGGCTACTGCTTCGACATCGTTCTCCCGCAACCAGCCTTTAAGCTTCAAAAGGTCTGACGTCGGATGCATCATAGAAGAATATAAAAATAAGTTCTTCGAATCGAAAGTGATATGAGCAATCCGGTCGGGATTGTAGTCACTCCGTAAGGTTCAACGTCCAAAGGATGGAAACCGATCAATCTCAGTCCCACTATCGTTTGCCAAGGTCATTCTCGCATCGACCGGAGATGATAGTTTCCAATAAGATCGATAATGCAACCTGCAGGGGAACCCGGTACCGATTTCAAAGCCGGAGAGAAGAACAGGAGCTGTCACAAGCATGCAGGCTATAGTTCTCGCGGCGGGGGAGGGGGAGAGGATGCGGCCCCTCACCGTCTCCTATCCAAAGGCGATGCTTCCCGTCGGCGGAAAGCCCCTTCTGGAGCATCTTTTGGGAAGGGCGAAGGAGGCCGGGGTTGAGAGGTTCGTCATCGTCGTAGGCCACCAGAAAGAGAAGTTGATGGATCACTTTGGCGACGGTAGCGGCCTCGGGATCAAGATAGAGTACGTCGTCCAGGAGGAGAGGCTCGGAACCGGCCACGCCCTCCTTCGAGCCGGGGGCCTCGCCGAAGACCGGTTTCTGGCGATGAACGGCGACGTCCTCTGCGATGCAGACTCCCTGAGAAGGGTGATGGAGAGCAAGGGTCTCGCCGTCGCTGCGGCGAGGGTCGCGAACCCAGATCCCGAGAGGGACGAGATCCTGGAGGTGGAGGCGGGGGTTCTCAAATCGGTAGCCGAGCGGGGCAAGTCTCCCCCCTCCCACCTCATCTATGCCGGGATATGCCTTCTAGACAAAAGGATCTTCGAAGCTCTCAGAAGGATCCCCGCTTCCGGAGGGACAGGAAAGGAGGTGAGGGACCTGACGACTGGGCTACAGTCTCTTCTGGTCGATGGTGTTCAGATCGGGGTCGAGGAAGCTGAGAGCTGGATCGAGATCACTCTCCCTTGGGATGTCCTCAAAGCGAACGAGACCCTCATGCCCCCCGATACCCGCGGGATCCTAGGAGAGGTGGAGGCGAACGCGACCCTCTCTGGGGAGGTCGCCGTCGGGAAGGGGACAGTGATAAGGTCAGGCTCCTACGTGACAGGGCCGGTGGTGATCGGGGACGGCTGCGAGATTGGCCCAAACTGCCTCATCAGATATCATACTTCGATAGGAGACGGCGTTCGGATTGGAAACGGCGTCGTGATCGAGAACAGCACCATCATGGAGGGGACGGAAGTATCCCACCTCTGCTACCTCGGAGACAGCCTCATTGGACCCAGATGCCGCCTCGGCGTCGGGACGATCGTCGCCAACCGACGTCACGACGATGCCACAGTCAAATCTTACCTCAGAGGGACAAAGGCCGAAACCGGCAGGATGAGCCTAGGCGCCGTCCTCGGGGAGGGGGTCAAGACCGGCGCAGGATCGATCGTCTACCCCGGAACGGTGGTCGAGGCCGGTCGCTGGGGACGGCCGGGAGAGATCCTCTGGGGCTATCGCGAGGCCGAGAAGCACGAGCCCGAAGAGGGAGACAAGAACGAAGCGGACCCCTCCGAGAAGGGCGAGGTGGATGTGAAAAAGAAGATCAAGAACGCCATCGATGATAATCCCGTGACGGAGGGCGGGGGATCGGAGATGGCCTGAAGCTACTGGGTGATGATAATGGGAAAAAGAAGGAACCGACTGGCCTTCGAAGTGAGCCCCTACCTCCTGCAGCACGCGGAGAACCCCGTGGACTGGTGGCCTTGGGGAGAGGGGGCCTTCAGCAGGGCGAAGAGGGAAGAAAAGCCCGTCTTCCTATCGATAGGCTACTCCACATGCCACTGGTGTCACGTTATGGCCGCCGAGTCCTTCGAGGACGAGGAGGTGGCGAGGCTCCTGAACAGCACCTTCGTCTGCATCAAGGTAGACCGGGAGGAGAGGCCCGACCTCGACGCGATCTACATGGAGGTCAGCCAGATGATCACCGGCGGGGGCGGCTGGCCCCTGAATGTCATCCTCACCCCCGATAAGAAGCCCTTCTTCGCCGCCACCTACATACCGAAGGAGAGCAGGGGCGGGAGGATTGGGATGCTCGACCTCATCCCCAGAATCAGGCAACTCTGGAGGAACGAGAGGGAAGGGCTTCTGAACTCGGCGGAGGAGATCGCCGCCGCTCTCAAGGCCTCACCAGGGATCCCGGGGATGAAGCTTGACGAGTCCGCCATCAAGTCCGCATACCAGAACCTCGTCGCTCGCTTCGACGCCGCAAACGGTGGATTTGGAGGCGCGCCCAAGTTCCCCTCGCCCACCATCTTTCTGTTCCTCCTCCGGCACTGGCGGAGGACCGGCGAGGCCGGTGGGCTTGCGATGACCGAGATCACCCTCAAAGCCATGAGAAGGGGTGGGATCTTCGACCAGGTCGGCTACGGCTTTCACCGCTACTCCACCGATGCCGAGTGGCATCTTCCCCACTTCGAGAAGATGCTCTACGATCAGGCTATGATCGCCCTGGCCTTCCTGGAAGCGCACCAGGCGACCGGCGACGAGAAATACGGCCGGATCGCTTATGAGGTCTTCGACTATGTCCTCCGGGATCTGAGATCTCCCGAAGGTGGCTTCTATTCTGCAGAGAACGCCGACAGCGAGGGGGAGGAGGGGAAGTTCTACCTTTGGACCCGCGAGGAGGTCGGGTCCGTCCTCGACGGTGCGGAGGCGGATCTGGTGGCGAAGCTCTTCGACGTCAGAGGTGAGGGGAACTACAGAGAGGAGGCCACAGGCAGGCTCATCGGCAAGAATGTCCTCCATCTCAAGAGGCCCCTCGTGGATGGTGCTAGAGAGATGGAGATCCCAGAACCCGAGCTGAAGGAGCTGGAAGCCGCCCGCCAGAAGCTATTTTCGGCGAGGGAGGGGAGGGTTCGGCCATCAAAGGACGACAAGGTGCTCGCCGACTGGAACGGCCTGATGGTCGCATCCCTTGCCCGGGGCGCCCAAGTCCTCGACGATGAGGAGCTGGAGGAGGCAGCATCCCGGGCCGCAGACTTCGTCCTGGCAAAGATGAGGGACGGGGAGGGCCGGCTCCTTCACCGCTACCGGAAGGGCTCCTCCGGGATCCTTGGAAACCTGGACGACTACGCCTTTTTGATATGGGGTCTCATCGAGCTTTATGAGGCGGGATTCAAGACAAAATACCTCAGGGCTGCCCTGGACCTGGCCCGGGATCTAGTGAGCCGATTCGAGGACGACGAGGATGGAGGATTTTACTTCACCCCCGTGGACGGCGAGGATCTAATCCTCCGCAAAAAGGACGGTCACGACGGTGCGCTCCCTTCAGGAAACGCCGTCGCCGTCCTGGACCTTTTGAGGCTCTCCAGGATGACCGGTGATTCGAAGCTCCAAGAGGTCGCCTCAAGGGCCTTCGACGCCTTCGCCGCTCAGGCGAGGGGGGTTCCCGGTGCCCACCTTCACCTCCTGTCGGCCCTGGACTTCGCCCTGGGACCGACCTCAGAGGTGGTGGTCGCGGGACGAGCGGGGTCTCAGGATACCAAAAAAATGCTGAGGGCCCTGAGGTCGAAGTTTCTGCCAAGATCGGTGGTCCTCCTCAGATCGCAGGGCTGGGACCCGGAGATCGCCGGGATCGCCGAGTTTACAGAGAAGATGGCGATGGTGGACGGGAAGGCAACAGCCTATGTATGCTCAGGAGAGGTCTGCACGTCTCCGACGACGGACCCTGCGGAGATGCTTTTGAGGCTCGATTCTGCCGCCGGAGGCACTTAGAACAAAAATCCGGGTGACCTTTAGGCTATGAAAAGCTTATTAAATGGTAGGTCAAATTAGTGGGTGGCAGTGGGGTGAAAACTGCCCATTTACTGAGTGGGAAACCAGACGACAGAGGTGTTATCTTGAACCTTAGACATATCGCTCTATCTTTGATCCTCGCAATCTCCCTCATTTCAGGACTTTCAATGGCGGAAGACTCAAACGTATCGACGGACGAAAGCGATTTTAAGCCTGGAGAGGCCCTCGAACCGACGGTGTCCGAGGACTCCGATGTCGAGACGGCAGCTACAGATGAAGCAGTAGCTGCTGATGAGGCGGCGGTCGCAGATGCCAAGGCCCTCGAAGGGTCCTGGATTCTCAACCTCGACGACGCCCAGATATCGATGGTAATCTACCAGTCCGGAAGCCTCCTTTTCGGCGCTGCCAACTCCGAAGCAACGAACCCCTGGAACGGCGTGGTCTCGGGATCGGCGGATGAAGGCGAGGTCGAGCTTGAGATTCTCTCCATCCGGGGCGGCGTCCTCGTCTCGACCCTGATCCGAGGCATCGCCACCGAAGGCACCCTAACGGGAAGCTTCGTCCAATCCGATAGCGAGGGCAAGGTCAACGAGGGAAACGTCATGGGCTTTTTGACCAGCCCCGACACTTCGGGGTATGAGCCCGCCAACGTGCCTGAAGAGACAACCTCCACGGTATCCCCCGCGGCCCAGGCCCCGGAGGTGCAGACCGCTGCGACGACTCCGGCCGAGGAAACGACCAACGAGAGTGGGAGGAGGGTGCCCGTGGACGTGACCGCCTACAGCGAGAGATATATCGCCCCCGGAGCAGGTGCTCCTATGCCGCTATAGGCCCCTTTAGGCCCTCTGGTGGAGTTTGCGATCTCGATGGATCGATCCGCAAATTTCATACCATTTTTTATCCGATCCGTATTCGCATCTCCTTCACGGCATCGAAGTTTCTCCGAAAGGATTTTAATCACCATCCACCTATAAAAGAACATGAGACGAATTTTGCCGGTTCTTCTGCTGGTGCTGATGGCTGGCCAGGCTGAGGCATCGGTCTTCTTCAAGATAGTGGAGGTTCCGACCGTTTACGTGAGCCCCGAAGGCGAAGCGAGCTTCACCATCTTCGTCGAGAACCTGGGGAGCAAAAGCACCTATGCGGGCCTCAAGTTCAGGAACATCCCCGAAGGGCTATCGATAGTCGGTCCCCGATGCACAAAATGGGTAGATTCCGGGACGACGCTGGAGTTCGACTGTCAGCTCTCGGTGGAGGCGGGGGACATTTCGCCGGGAAGCTACTCCTTTGAAGTCGGGATCGTGGCCACAGGCGCTCCGCCGGAGTGGACCGAGGTGGAGGTGATCGTGAGCGACGATGTTGCCCCGAGAATCGAGGAGGCCGAAGGTGCCGATTCTGCTGAGCCCGAAGAGTACCCGCCCTGCCCCGTGGTTAGAGATGTGGGGGGAACAGACGAGGAATCTGTACCTGGGGAGGGTGAGGAGGAGACGCCGGGATTTGGGGGCGGCGCTGCCCTGGGAGCTTTGGCCCTGATCTTCATCTCGGAGAGGATAAGGAGAAGGTAGCGGTCACTTTATCCGTCCCTCCATCTCCCAGCCCAGCATCTCCTTTATAACGAGGTAGCTCATCTCCGGCGGGATCGCACCGACCTCGGTGCAGATGACGTCGATGTACTGGTGGGGAGTGACGTCGAAGGCGGGGTTTCTCACCCGGACGTGCTTGAACTCAGATATGCCGGGGTATACCTCCTCGGCCGCCCTCATCTCGATGGGGACTAGCTCGCCCATCATCGTCTCGGGGCTGAACTTGTAGGTCTCCGCCGCCACCATGAAGCTGGTCCTCGCCTCGTGGGCTGCGAGGGCGATCTGGGAGGTCCCGATCTTGTTGACGAGGGAGCCATTGGCGGTTATCACGTCGGCGCCGACGATAACCTCGTCGACCTCGTTGATGACAGTCCTGACGGCAGAGTCGACGACGAGCTCCGTTGTGATCCCCCAGCCGTCGAGGGTCTTTATCGTCAGGTGGCCCTGATACCGGGGCCGCGACTCGGTGGCGATGACTTTGATATCCTTGCCAGCGTCGAAGGCGGTCTTGATGATGGAGAGGGCCACCGAGGAGTTGCAGTGGGTGAGGATCACATCCCCGTCCCGGACCCGTCGGCTTCCGATCTCTCCGATCCTCTCCACGGCCAAAAGCGACCGTTCGACGAAGTCGTCGGCGTTTTCGGCCAGGGATCTCCGGGCTGATTCCAGGTCGTCCCCCCGGCGGCGCATCACCATCCTGATGGCGTTGGCTAGCGATACCGCTGTGGGCCTCGTATTGAGCAAAATATCGGCGGCCTGTCCTACCTCGGCGTTGAACTCAGCGAGGTCCGAGGGCTCGATTGAGAGGGCGAACTCCTTCAACGCCCTGGCTGCAGCCCTCCCGATGAGGGCTGCCCCTCGAATCTCCATAGACCTGATCTTCTCGGCCGTATCCAGCAGATCTTCCATTGGGCTCTTCATATCATGGTCTTCCCGGATCAGGACGAGCCGATGATCTTCGCGAGCTTTGCCACCCTCTCGCCGAGCTTTCGGCAGCCAATCAGGGCCTGGGCGTCAGGCATCCCCACGGCGACGGCGCCGTAGTGGCCTCCGGTCTCGATGGGATCGCCGACGATGACCATCCCATGGATCAGCATCCCCTCGATCATCGAGATCAGGGTCGTCTCGTTCCCGCCCGAGAGGCTCCCTGAGGAGGTGAAGGTCGCGCCGACCTTGTTCTCCAGCTTGCCCCGGATCCGGACCGACCTGTCGATGAAGCTCTTCATCTCACCGGAGAGGGTCCCAAAGTAGGTGGGGGCCCCGAAGACGATTCCGTCGGCTCCAGTCAGATCCTCCAAAGTCGCCTCTTCGACCTTCTTGATGACCACATCAGCACCACCGCTCTTCGCCCCCTCTGCTACGGCCTCGGCCATCCTGGCGGTGTTCCCGCTTCGGGAATGATAGACTACCAGCAATTTTGTCAAAAGTTTCACCTCAGTTTATTATCAACTCAGAACTCGATTCGGATTATATCTTCGGCCTCCACTCGTAAAGTTCCTTTGATCCAAATCCAGCTCACCCCAGGCCGCAACCTCACCACCCCGTGCTCACTCGCTCATCCTCACAGCCGTCAAGGCTCGCCTCTCCTCAAGATAATCCTATCGCCATCCTCGATCCCGAAAAATATGTCGAGCCCTCGGACCACCTTTCCGATGTGATTGACCGCCGAGTAGGGCTGGGAGCTGCCATAAAAGATGCAGAAGGCCGAGCCTGGAGTCCAGTAGGATACGTCGCCAGCCTCCGCCTGCGGCGAAGGGTTCTCATCGGTAAGGCCGAAGGGGAGAGCAAAGTAGATCTCCTCCTGCCAGGTCTGGGCCCTCCCCTCCAGGGGGAGCCTCTCGATGATTCCCCGGACTGTCTGCGGGTTTCGATCACTGATCTCCACCAGGGCCTCGCCCTTCCCCTCCACCACGATCTCGATGAACTTCATGACCTCCCACTTCTTCTAGCTACTTCTAGCTACTTCTAGCTACTTCTCGCAATTCTCTATTTCTTCAGGGATGGTATTACTATGAGAGTATCGCCGCCCGCTCCTCTCGGACCTCTCAGGATTTACCTGTCCAGGGTAAAGCTCCTCTTGGGGACTGGCCTCTCCTTCACCTCGTGGATCAGCATCTCCATCCTATCTCCGACGCCCATCACCCTCAACCCCTCGAGCCTTTCCAGGGCCCTCTGGAGGTTTCCGCCCCTCTCGGCGAAGATGGTGAAGAGCGGATCGCCCACCTCTACGCTGTCCCCGATCTTCTTTGAGAGGAGGATCCCGGCCCCCTGGTCCTTCGGACAGCCCGCAAATCTCGCCACCTCGGCCATCGACGAGTTATTTATCCAGAGGACGTGGCCGCGATTCTCCGACCGGACCGTGAACCGCTGATCTCCGACGGCCATATCCTCTGGCCGGATTTCCGAGTTCCCCCCCTGGGCCTCGATAATCTCCCTCATCTTCTCCTCGGCTCTTCCGGATCGAAGGATCTCTCTCGCCAGGGCCTTGCCGTCGGCCTTTCCCGCCATTTCCAGGATCGTCCCCGCGACGGCCGTCGCCTTCTCCGCGACGTCGAAGGCATGGCTCCGGTTCATGAGAGTCTCCAGCGCCTCTCTCGCCTCCAGGGACGGGCCTATGGCGCTGCCGATAGGCTGCTCGCCGTAGGTGACGGCGCACTGGACCCTTATCCCCAGGCGGCTTCCGATCTCCATGAAGTCCTTGGCCAGAAGGTCCGCCTCTCCGATCGTCTTCACCTTGGCTCCCCTCCCTGTGGGAATGTCGACGACGAGGAGGTCGGCTCCGACGGCCTTCTTCTTGGACATGATCGACGGGAGTAGGAGGGGATCGATGGAGAGGGGGTACTCGATCCTGACGAATATGTCGTCGGCGGGGGCGAGGTGGACGGACCCCCCCCAGACTATGCAGCCTCCGGTCTTCTCCACCACGTCTCGCATCTCGTCGAGGCCGAGGCCGACGTCCATCAGGACCTCCGCTCGGTCCGCCGTCCCCGCCGGGGAGGTGATGGCCCGGGAGGAGGATTTCGGTATCAATAGCCCCGCGGCCGCCACGATGGGAACGACGAGGAGGGTTGTCTTGTCACCAGGGACCCCTCCGATGGAGTGCTTGTCGACGATCGGCCCCCCGTCAAGCTTCATCGTCCTTCCTGTCCTTATCATGGCGAGGGAGAGGTTCGTCGCCTCGTCCAGATCGAGGCCGAAGCTATGGAGCGCGGTGACGAAGGCGCTGATCTCTACGTCGCTCAGCTTCTCCCCCACCGTGTCCTCGACGATCTCCAGGATCTCTTCGTAGGTCAGCTTTCTTCCGGCGAGCTTGTTCCTCACGAAATAGATGGAATCGGGGAAGGCCGCCACCTCTACCTCTACCTCGGACCCGTCGGCGAGGCCAAGGCCCCACCAGACCTTTTTGCAGACGCCGATCCTGCCCGGACTTATCATCTCTGAGGAGGTGCTAACTATCGCGGTCTTCACCACTTGATCGAACCGGACCATCACCCGCCCCAGGCTCAAAACCCCCAGCCGCTCGGCGTCGTCCTCGTTCATTATGACGACTGATTTGCCGCCCGCCTCCAGCCCCAGAAAGACCGCTTTTAGAATCATCGAGAGCACCCGTTATAGTTAAAAACCAGATCAGGTATCTGTTGGGGCCGGGGGGATTTGAGCTTTGCCCGTCGCCAAAGCCCTCGGAGATTCACAGACCGCGGCAGGGATGGGCGGGATGCGGGGGATGGTCGCCGTTCTTGTAGGGCCAATCTCGCACGTTCTTCGATCGCCTCCTGAGACGGACATTTCGCCCGCGAGATACCTCAGTAATGACAGCGTGATATACGCTGAGCTCTTGGGGCGAGACAGTGGTTGGATGTATCTGATAGTGAATTAAGACAGACTTTACCCACCAGATGCAGACGCATTTCAGATTTAAAGTACAGAGTTTCGCAATTCACAGACTACATGGAAAATAAATACGTAATCACTTTGAAGAACCTCGAGATGAGGGGGGCTCGAATACCCGGAGGGCAACTTCTTCGCATGCCCGGGAATCTGAACGGAAGATGGGCCGGACAGAGGGATAGAATCCCATAGTTAGAACAAAGTTAGGAAAAAAATTGGAACGCTGCTGGTATGCTGAGCGGCAGCGCAAATATCTTTTTCGGCACCGTCCGCCTGAGCCTTCATCTTCGCTCAGCTCTGATGGCGCAGCCAGTCGTTCCAGGTATAGAGGCTGGCATCGTAACCCTGGAGGATCAGGGCGTACCAGACGATGGAGGCCTGGCCACCGTTCTTTGTGTAGACGGCGACCGGCCGATCCTCTTTTAGATCGACGAAGATCTCGGAGAGGGCGGAGTCGTCCTTCAGCCAGAACCCCTCTATCACCCGGTTATAGTCGATGTTAATCGCACCATCGATGTGGCTCGCTCCGAACTGGTCGGGGGCTCTAGCGTCGACGATCACAAGATCGCCGGAAGCTACGGATTTGTAATCTGCGAGAAGTTCCGGGCGGGGGTCGGGGATGTAGACGTCCTCTGCCGTCGCCGACATCCCCCTGGATTGAGAGATGCCAGTCGCGGACCAGTCCTGCTGGGAACCCCGGAGGACCGCCACATTCTGGTGGCCCAGGTACTTCATGATCCAGTATACGAAGGTGGCATCGCCGCAGGAGAAGCAGTTGCCGTATATCACCAGATCTTCCCCCTCGGAGATCCCGGCTTTCCCGAGGACTCTCGCCAGCTCATCTATGGACTTTAGAGATCCGTCGGCCCGGATGAGGCTTTTCGACGGAAGGGCTATCGACCCCTCGATGTACGATCCCCGAATCGGGGTGTTGCTGACGTAGGCGATCACGGGCCGTGAATCTCCTTCGAGCCTCTCACGTAGTTCCTCGGCGGTTATGGACGGTGCGCAGATCTCATCGTTGGTGTCCGGCTCAGCTTCAGTTCCCTCTTCAGCGCCCGCCTTCACTTCTAAAACTGCTCCAGCTTCCATCCCGCTCGACGTGGCTGCCTCGTCCGACGATCCGCTGAGTGTCGCTTCGATCCATGTTGGGCCGTCCCAGACGCCTTCGCCGCCTCCGCAACTGCTGCATCCGGCCTGTGCACCGCTCGCAAGAGCGATCATGACAATTAGAACCGATTCAAGCATCGCTAGTTTGCTTCGCATTCCGTATGCACTCCTTGAAAGTACCTATCTTTGAGATATAACGATACGTTCACCAGGCTTATAAGCACTGGAACCTCCACCAGGGGCCCTATCACCGCCGCGAAGGCCTCGCCGGAGTTGATGCCGAAGACTGCGACGGCCACGGCGATGGCCAGCTCGAAGTTGTTGCTGGCGGCTGTGAAGGAGAGGGCCGCCGTATTTTCGTAGCTGACGCCCATCCTGAAGGAGATGTAGAAGGCAAATAGGAACATCAGCAGGAAGTAGATGATGAGGGGTATGGCGACCCTCACCACGTCGAAGGGGAGCTCGACGATGTACTCGCCCTTGAGGGAGAACATGACGATGATGGTGAAGAGAAGAGCGATCAGCGTAAGGGGAGAAATCCGAGGGATGAACCACTCCTCGTACCAGGCTTTGCCCCTCCTCCTGATCAGGACGAATCGGGTGATGATCCCCGCAAGGAAGGGGACGGTGATGAAGACGTAGGCGTAGACGGAGTAGAAGAGCACCTGGAATATCGAGTTGAAGCCCACAAGGCCAGCACAGTACTCGGTGCAGCCGCAGGCAAGCTCGTTCCAGACGATCACCATGGCGATGCATCTAGCGATCCCGATCAGGATCAGCCCCACCATGAAGTGGGGGTAGTCCCGGAGGAACATGACCGCGAGGCCGAACATCAGCACCGGCCCCACGCCCCAGTTCAGAAAGAGGGACAGACCGAGGACCTTAGTGTCCTTGAAGACCTCCCCCAGCTCCTCGTACTTTACCTTGGCGAGGGGCGGGTACATCATCAAGATTAGGCCGACGGCGATGGGGATCGATGTGGTTCCCACCGAGAAGCCGGTTATCAGCTCCGAGACACCCGGGAAGAAGTAGCCCATCCCGATCCCCAGGATCATCGCCCCGAAGATCCAGACCGTCAAAAACCTGCTCAAAAGAGGAAGCTTTGGCCTTTCTTTATCGTTCATCGATATCAAATCCCTCATTCAGGAGCCCTTCAGTCCCCAGTCAAAAGCCTCGCCAGGTTCATCATCTCGATTACGGCCCCCTCGGAGAGACGGTAGCGGGACCACTTTCCATCCTTCCGCTCCTTTACCAAGCTCGCCCTCTTGAGAGAGGATCGCAAGCCTGAAGGGGTCGGACATCGCCTTGAAGACCTCGGCCTCGGCAGCCAGAGCGGCCTCGTCTATGCTCTCGGTGAAGGTCTGAAGCTTGCGAGCCGCATTCTTGGCTTTGCACCGGTCTCCCGTCAGCTTCGCCAGCCTCTCAACGCACGGATCCAGAAGTTCAGGTTCAACGGCTTCCGTCATCACTATCAGCTCAGCAGCAAGAGCACCCGCCGGAGGGAAGGAGCATATCCGACTCTTTTTTCAGACATTCCTCACAGATCTTCACTCGCCCCCACTCCCGGTGTTTCGCTTTGAAGAGGCGATCCGAATCTTTGCCGCATATCTCGCATCTCATTTGTGTTCTATTCTCCTGATGGTGATTGCATCACCGTATCTCCTTTCGCCAGAAGGCCTCCACATAAGCCTCTCAATTCAGAGTCAGATCAAATCATTTCGATATATAAGATTGTTGATCCCCTCTGCCTTCATTCCAGCCATCCGCATCTGACAGTTTAATTCTGGTTATGGTTATTAATTCTCATTTTTGTAGCTCAAACTAATGCCATATCTGGCATATATGGCATAATTTCGCCGTAAAATAGATATTATATTTAGTTAATTGATGGCAATGGATCTAAATATCCAACAGATTTATATACGAGCGTTGTCCTCAAAGAGATTGCTTCCGCCAGAAACGCGAAATTAAGGGGGCATTTAGATATCCAACTTTGTGGATATATAGGCCCAAGACCGCGCCATAGATGCGGTTGGCTGAAGCTTTGGATTTGTGGTGTGAGAAAAAAGTGGGGTTAAGATCAAAATAAACGTGGGAGTTGGTAAGCATAACGCATCTGACCAAGATTAAACTTTCTGCCCTGGTTATGGGCGCAGTCATGGCGGTGGGGCTCGTCGCCGCCGTCTCGGCAGCAGAATACTCCGTTGGATCCGGACCCGATGACTGGTGGACCGTTTACCCCAACCAGCATCCGGACGCCGGCTCCGAGGTCGACCATCCCCAGTGGATCCTGGACGAACTCGAAGATAAGCCGGTCCTTATCCTGGACCACAGCTCTGGAAAGTGCAAAGCCTGCATCGATCAGGAGTCCTATGTGGACGCCGTCCTGGAGGAGTATGGTGATGAAGTAACGTACGAGAACCTTATATCAGGCGGCAGCGACCTGAAAGCGGAAGAACTCTTCGACATCTACGACCCCAACGGGGGCAAGTCCTACATCCCGCTGACGATCGCTCTGACTTTGGTGGAAGACTCTGAAGGGAACGTTGTGGTCGGATGGCACAGCATGGAGGATGCCGTTGGCGGGGAGGAGATGGTCAGATCCTATGTCGGGGACGCCATCGATTATCACGAAGAGAACGTCGAGGACTGGGACGCGTGATCGGGGATGAGATCTGATCACAAACATTTTTTAGTTGTAGGAGCACTAACTTTTCTCATAGTCCTCGTCGCCCTCTTCTCATTGAATTCGACCCTCGGATCGAGCTCGGATCCGATCCCGGCGCCGGACTTCGAGGCTGCAGACCAAAGCGGCCAAAACTTCTCACTCAGCGATTTTGGGGGAGAGGTGGTGGTCCTTCACATAACGAACATAGAAAGCCCGCTATGCGTCGAGTGTGAGAAGACCCTGGCCGCCCAGATCGGCCAGCTCCAGCAGTTGGTGGAGAATAAGCCAGACGTGAAACTCATAACCCTTAACGTCCGGAAGAACCCCTTCTCCAAAGACGGCAAGAGCCTTTCAGAGAGCTGGTGGAATGCCAACGTCAGCTGGATCTGGGCCGAGGATTTCGAGCCTTACAATGTAGCCGGCAAGTACGTCGACTACACCAACTTCGAAGGGGGCTTCTCAAACCCCACGATACTCCTGATCGATAGAGAGGGGATGGTCGCGGGCGTCTATCACGTCTACCAGCTGGGCCGAGGAGAGATCGACGGGATCCAGGATGCTCAGACCCTTCAAGCCAAGGTCGAATCTCTGGAGAAGGGCGAATGGGCCGGGATGGAGGGGAGCGTATCAATTCAGAATATCACGTTCCTGGGGATGTTCGGCCTTGGGGTCATCACCTCCTTTTCGCCCTGCTCTCTAGCCCTCCTCATAGCCATGTTCTCTTACATCATGACATCTCGAAGAAAGAGGGTTCTCTCTGACGACCAGGATTACGGCTCCTCGTCGAGAGAGGGGCTATTGATCGGGATCGCTTTCACTCTCGGCATGGCCCTCGTCTTCTTCGTGGTGGGGCTATTCATATCCAACATGGGCGTATTCGTCCGAGACTCCCGGTTTTTCGACCTCGCAGCCGGAGTCCTGCTGGTGGTTCTGGGGATCAACGTCTTTAAACCGGTGGGCGAGATCCTCGAGCCGATCAAGTCCAGACTTCCGTCAAGAGGAGAAGAAGAGGTGTTCAGAGAGAAGAAGGGCTTCATGGAGGGGGCTGTGAACTGGCTGATGTCTCAGGATATATCCGTCCTGACCGGAGGGCTGATGCTCTTCGTCTTCGGGGTGGGCCACGGCGTTCCCATAATCCCCATCGCCACCTTCAGCAGATCCTTCGGGGGAAAGATGGGCGAGGAGTACCTGGCCATCGGAAAATGGGTGGTCAAGTTCTTCGGGTTGATGATAATAGTGACGGGGCTGGTCTTTGCGGCCCGATACTTTGGTTATAAACTATGGTAGCGGCAAAAACGTATTTTGGCGGCTACTAAATCTATGGTGGGTGGTTAAGATGCCGGGAAAGCCAGAAGAGATCAAGATGGTGAGCAACGCCATGGCCAACATACCGAGGAGGAAGATGATGGCCTTCCTCGTCGAAAGCGAAAAGACGGCGGAAGAGATCGGGGAGGCGATCGGCAAATCGATGCTCGACTACCATCTCAAGATCCTGCAACAAGCAGGGCTGATCGAAATGGCGGAGGGAAAAGTGAAGCTCTCCGAGTTCGGCAAGAACTTCATGGAGGTAAAGGCTGAAAAGGCCCAGGATGCGAGCGCTGATCTCTCCGATGCAAAGCCGGTAGCGATCACAGAGGTGAGACAGCTTTTGCCATGCATAGCCGACTCGACCAAGTTTCGGATCATCGCCAACATGGCTCCGCCCCTGGGTGGCGCTCTCAAGGCCCTGGAGCCCCTCTTCCCGAGAGGGAGGTACTCCGAGAGGATTGGCGCTCTTATCATCCAGCGCGGCGACGTCCTAACCACCGTATACGGAACGGGAAACGTCACCATGACGATGATCAAAGACGAGGCTGAGGCGAGGAAGAACCTGGAGAGGCTGAAGGAGACGATCAACGAGGCCATAGCCAGGGGCGTGGCTCCGGCACCCCGGGAGAAGGTGAGGGTCGAGCCGATGGAGATTTACAAATACCTCCCCCAGACGAACTGCGGGGAGTGCGGCGAGCAGAGCTGCTACTCTTTCGCCATCCAGCTGATGAACGGGGAGGTCTCCCTCGACCTGTGCACCCCCCTCAAGGATCCGAAGTACAGGCAGAACCTCGAGCATCTCCAGGTAATGGCCGAGTACATCTGAGCCGGAGGCGAGGCGGCCTTGAAGACCCTGACGATCATCCTCACCGACGGCCCCTACATCTCCGAGTACGCCCAGATCGCCAAGAAGATAGCAGAGGCCGCCTTGAAACGGTACCAGGTGAACATCTTCCTCTACCTGGACGCCGTCCACATCCCCCGGAAGGGGCAGAAGCCCGCCTTCTTCGCAGACGAGGGCGGGCTATTCGCCGATCTCGCCCGCGAGGGGGCGGTCATAAGAGCTTGCTCCCGATGCGCAGCCGCCAGGGGATATTTGGCTGAGGAGGACGGCTCCTCGCAGGATTATCCCGATGGGATAAAGATCACCAGCCTCTACGACCTCCCGGTGATGATCCAAGGAAGCGACGGGGTGATCACTCTTTGCCGATGAGGTCTGTCTTCTACCTCCTCGACACCGCCCCTTACGGGAGCGAGAAGGCCTTCGGCCTCCTGAACGCCGCCGCCGTCAGCCTGGGAAAGATGGAGGTGACGGTGGGGCTCTACGGGGACGGGGCGTACCTCGCCCTGGGAGATCAGGACTCGCGGGCGCTCGCCATTCCAAATCTCGCCGATATCCTCCGCGCCTACGGCGAGATGAAGGTCATCGTCCACGAGCCCTCGGTGGTGGAGAGGGGGCTCTTCTCCGAGGGGCTGGTCGAGACGGTGGAGCTCGTCGACGAGGAGGCCTTCCTGGAGGCGATGGAGGGCTCAGACTGTCTGATCACGCTTTGAAGGGGCATGGGAAATAAGTGATGATGATGATGATGGACGTATTTCTCCTGACAAAACCGCCCCAAAGCGAGAGGTCCGATCTCTGCCTGAAGCTTCTGGCAAGGTCGGAGAAATCGAGGCTCTACCTCGCCGGGGACGGGATCTATCACCTGCTGAGCCAGGCCGGTGAGATCCCGTCGTCCTGTGAAATCCTCGCCTCCAAAGAGGACGCGGCCGCCCGGGGGGTCGTGCCGAGGAGGAGGGCGGAGGTTCGAGAGGACTTTTACGAGAGGGTCGTCGAGGATGTGATGGAAGGGGACGGTCGGTTCTTCACCTTCTGAGGTCCTTTCCATGGAGATGGTAATTTTATGATCGTAGTGACCATAGGACGGGAGGGCTGCATCAGCTGCGGCCAGTGCTGGGGAAGCTGCCCCCAGGTCTTCATCGAGGATCCCGAGGACGGGAAAAGCTCGATAATAGAGGGGTACAGGATCGCGGGAAAGGTGGACGAGGGGTCGGCTCCTGACCAATTTGAGGCTTGCCTCAAAGAGGCCGAGGAGGCCTGCCCCGCAGAGGTTATCAGGGTGAGCCCGATCCAGCCGAGCTTCGACTGATGAGGTTGTAGATATGGTTTCAGATGATATTTATCTGGAGGACGGCAAGAAAGGGGAGGAGAAGGCGGGAAAGAAGAAGGTCCTATTCCTCTGCACTCACAACTCGGCCCGGTCTCAGATGGCGGAGGGGCTTTTAAGGGAGATGTACGGGGATCGGTACCAGGCTCGCAGCGCCGGGGTGGAGGCGACGGCCGTCGACCCCCGGGCCGTCTCGGTGATGGAGGAGGTGGGGGTCAATATCTCCGGCCATCGGTCCAAGAGCGCCGAAGAGCTCGGAGATGTCGTATTCGACCTGGCCGTGACCGTCTGCGACAGAGCAAAACAGGCCTGCCCCATCTGCAGCACCGATCTCGAACTTCCGTCGAGGGCCCCGAAGGCCCGAGAGGTCGTCCACAAGAGCTTCGACGATCCGGCCGCAGCCTCTGGGTCGGAGGAGGAGCAGCTTCGCGCCTTCCGCAGGGTTCGAGACGAGATAAAGGAGTGGATCGTCGAGAGCTTCTGATGAGGAGGGACGGGGAAGAGATGCTGACGAACTTAGAAAGATTAGCCCTGAAGGTGAAAGCTTGAAAGATGAAGAGGTCAAAAGAGTCGTGAAGGAGAGGTACGGCCGCGTTGCAAGAGAGGCCGGATCGTGCTGCTGCTCGTCGACCTGCTGCGGGACCGCAAAGCCCCAGGAGATCGCAAAGAAGATCAGCTACTCCGAGAAGGAGATGGCTACCGCTCCCGCGGGATCGAACCTGGGGCTAGGATGCGGAAACCCCATCGCCCTCGCGTCGATCCGAGAGGGTGAGACGGTCCTGGACCTGGGGTCGGGCGCCGGCTTCGACTGCTTCCTGGCTTCCGAGCGGGTCGGGCCGAGGGGGAGGGTCATGGGCGTCGACATGACCGGTGAGATGGTGGAGAGGGCTCGGGCCAACGCCGCCGCCTGTGGCCGCAAAAACGTGGAGTTCAGGCTCGGGGAGATCGAGAGGCTTCCGGTCGAGGACGGGTCCGTCGACCTGGTGATATCAAACTGCGTCATCAACCTCGTCCCGGACAAAAAGGCCGCCTTCAAAGAGGCTTATCGGGTCCTTAGGCCCGGCGGAAGGCTGATGGTATCAGACATCGTCCTTCTAGGAGAGCTGCCGGATTTCGTCAGAGAGTCTGTCGAAGCCTACGTCGGATGCGTCTCGGGGGCGGCCCTGAGGGACGATTATCTCGCCTCGATTAGGTCGGCGGGGTTTGAGGAGGTGAAGGTGATCGATGAGTCGCCCTTCTCCCTTGATTGCGTCGCCAGCGATCCGACGGGCCGGTCGGTCCTGGACGGCCTGCCAGACGGAGAGCTGAAGGAGGTCGAGGGGACGATCACCAGCATAAAGGTCAGGGCCGTTAAGCCCGGCGGGCCCACTGAGAACTCCTGGAAGAAATAAAAAAGCGGATCGTCCAGGCCTTCGGCAGGGGTGATGGGCAGGCTGGGGTCGCTCCGCCCATCCATCGTTTTCAGATTGCTGCCATGAAGTTGGCCAGAAGTCCCACGACCACAGCTATGCCGAAGATCGTGAGCAGAAACGCCGCAAGAAGCCTCTTTTCGAATATGGCGGAAAGAAGCGTAAGCTCCGGTATGCTGGCACCGGCTCCGCCTATCACCAGAGCCAGGACGGCTCCGACGCTCATCCCCTTCTGGGTGAGGGCGAGGCCTATGGGGAGTATCGTCTCGGCCCGGATGTAGATCGGGACGCCGACGATGGCGGCCGCGGGAACGGCGAGGGGATTGCCCGGTCCCGCTATGCGAGAGATCAGCTCCTGGGGAACAAATCCGTGGATGAAAGCCCCTATGCCCGCTCCCAGAAGAAGGTAGGGCAGAAGCTGGCGAAATAGCCCGAATGCGAAGGAGGCGGATCGTCTCGCCCTCGACCTCGCATCAGTTGCTCCGTCGCCATCACGGCAGCTTTGGATCGCGACCATCGGTTTCACCTGGCCCGCAAAGCCGAGACGGTCCAGAAGGAGGCCGATGACGACCGCCGCCGTAAAGGTCGCAACAAAGTAGAAGGCCGTCACCTTCCAGCCCAAAAGCAGTATGAATAGCGAGATTATCACCGGGTTCAGCAGCGGCGACGATAGGAGGAAGGCCATGGCGGAGGCAAAGGGCACTCCTGCGTTGAGCATCCCCAGGAGAAGCGGTATCGTAGAGCATGAGCAGAAGGGGGTGAGTGACCCAAAACCAGCCCCCAAAACCCCGCCCAGAAGCCTGTTTCGTCCACCCAGCACCTTCTTCACCGTCTCGTCGGGGACGTACTCCTGGATCAGCCCCACAAGAAAGGTCACCCCTATGAACAAAAGGACGAGCTCGATGGCGATCTCCACGAAGAAATCGACAGCCACAGCTAAGTTGTTCCATAACATCATATACGCCTTCAAAATTTTTAAAGAAATTATTTTCTCTTCAGGACTTCAGCCTGTTTGAGCATCTCCAAGACGGCGCCGTCTGAGATGCGGTAATAGGACCATTTGCCATCTTTCCGTTCTCTGACCAGCCCCGCCTCTCTCAAAACGGAGAGGTGGTGGGAGGTGGAGGACTGGCGCCTGTCGAGGGCGGCCACGATCTCGCAGACGCAGAGCTCCCCCTCTTTGAGAAGCTTGAGGATCCGGAGCCTGCAGGGATCGGCGACGGCCTTCAAGACCTCGACTGGCCTTTTCCGGATCGCCGATGAGCCTTGCAAGGCTGCAGACCGCCTCATCATCGATCTTTGAACCCCTCTCCGACATTCTCGCCCGCCCCTCTGAAAGGAGGATCAACTCTTCCTGGCCTCAAAGAAGCCCTGGTATTCTCTCAAGAAGGCCTTCTTGTAGACCTCTTCGGCCCCCTCGGCTATGAAGTTGAACTTCTTCAGGACCTTTAAAAGCTCGTCGCCGGTGAGATCCTCGGGCTTCTTTCCCCTCTTGAGGTACTCCCTGAACGTCTCGTCCATCCCAAGTATCCCCACTTTCCTCCCACCGACGTCGATCTGGCGGGAGCCGACGATCTGGGTGCCGCAGCAGCCACAACTACTGCCTCTTCCGAAGATTTTGTCTTTCAGCATGGAAATTACCAAATACGTATTGATCAATGTCGATATATAAGATTTGTGGTTGAATGAAAAAAAGGGGTAAAATGATTATTGTCGGCAATTTAGAAAGCCATATATGGCATATTTAGACAAAATACATCAATAAATTCACCAATTCACTTGATGTCAAAGATGCAAACATCAATTTATATCGATATAATATACGTAAATAGAGCCATGATAGAATTAAAACAAATTACGAAAGCAACCAACGTTAACAAGCTGTATAGAATTCAAATTCGACGAATGAAGACCCCTCCACCGGTTGCGCTACTGCCCGAATGTAAACGCCACCACGAGGGAAAAAGAGATAGAAGGTCGAAGACGATGGTGGTAGTGCTACAGATCCAGACCTCCTTTTATGACGACCGAAGGTGGCCAAGGTCAACAAATCCACGAGTTCGCGGGAGGGATAACGTCTCGGTGCAGACGTCGGCCTCCGTCTGACTGAGATCTTACCCCTCACTTGATCGAAAAAGTCGTACCCCCTTCAACCCTCGGACTGGCAGCCGCAACCGCCTTCCGCCCGAGGCTTTGCCTTCGACCTCAGCCTTCCCTCCTCCTCCAACTGCCTCTTAACCTTCGACCATATCTTCTCTTTTTTGTAGATCTCCCTTATCGTCTTTTTATCGGGGAAGCTTATGGCTTCACCCATGCAGAGGTTGGCGCAGGTGCTACAGCCGACAACACACTGGTTGGGCCGGGCCACCACAGGACCGTCCTCGATCCAGTTGTATACGTTCCTTCCGCAGTTCATGCACATCCCGCACTTGACGCACTTCTCCGGGTCGATGGTGGGATGCCAGTTTATCTTCTCTCTTGGATATCCTACTAACCAGGCCATTCATAAAACCCCATTTTGTAGAAGAGCTAAGCCCTCAGACATTCTTTGATCTTATCCACCACCCTCCCGCAGTCGGCGGCATCGACCTCGAGCTTTGGCGTCTTCTCTATATCGAGGTCGGTGATCACCACCGATAGGGCGACCGGAAGCCCTGCATGATCCAGGATCTTCTTCGTGCACTGGACGGGACACCCGTCTATCGCCACGAGCTTTCTCTCTTTAGCAGGCAGGATCATGGAGTCGATGTGGGCGCCGATCCCCGCCAGGCAAAAAAGCCTGCCTTTCCCCTCTTTGGCCAGCTCCACCGCCGCCTGGTTTGATATCTGGCCGACGTTCGAGCCTCCTGCACACGCCAAGAAGAGAAGGTCTCCGGAAGCACAGAGGCACCCATCTTCCTCGCAACTCTCGTCTTTTCTCGCCATATGTCTATCTCACCTCTTGAGCATACCCTTTATCTCAGCTACCGAGGGGGCCCTTCCCACGGCCACCGCCTCGCCGTCGATGAAGAGGGCGGGGGTCATCATCACTCCACGGTTCATTATCTCGCTCAGGCTCTCCACCTTCACCACCTCTGCATCGACACCGGATTCCGCGACGGCCTTCTCGACGTTCTTTGCAAGAGACTTGCACTTGGCACATCCGGTTCCCAAAACCTCTATCTTTACCATATCTTTTCACATCCTCAACCCTGCTCGGAATCTTATAGAAAAATCTCATCCTTGATCTTATTTATCCATCTGCCACCTCAATATCAAGAACGTCCTGGAAGTATCTGGTGAAGCCGGACCGCGATGCCAGGATGTTCAAGCTGTATACTCCGGATTCAACATCGGCATCCCAGACGCCGACATACTTCTCTTTCGTCGTCCTAAGAAGGTTCGTTCTCCCCGCCTCCGTCCCGTCGCGATCGCTGATGATGGCGGTGCATTTCAGGACGTCTTGTAGGGCTTCTGAGGGTTTGGATGCCGACGAGCCTATTCGGACCGTCCCTGTGGTGGAGTCGAGGCTCGCGAAGCTCTGAGGCGACCCGAAACCGCAGGAGACGCATCCGAGAACTGTGAGCTTCGGCTCTGCGACTTCTGGCGCATCTTCGAGGGACTGGAAGATGGGATTCTCAAAGGTCACGGCTATCCTGACTGATTCGCCGAAGTTCACAGGGATTGGATCTGCCGTCGCCTCCGCGAGCTCTAGGTCGAGGGTGGGCTGGTTCTCAAGCCAGTTTCTCCAGGAGTAGAGCATGGCGTCGCGGCCGGTCATCTCCAGGGCGAACCAGAAGACGGCCGCGTTGACCCCGGTGTTGGTGAAGACCACCACCGGTCTATCCTTGTCGAGATCTTTGAAGATCTCCTCCAAGTCCGTGGTCCCTCTGATCTGATCGCCTTCGAGGATCGTCTCAGCGGGAATGTTGACGGAGCCTGGTATCGAGGCCATCTCCGCCACCTCGGCGGCCCTCGCGTCCACGATCTGCGCCTCACCGCTCTTTACATAATCGTATGTGGCGAGGATGTCGGGGTTCGTCTTTGGGATGTAATCTGTAGCAGGCCTCGGTGAAGGTGGCCGGGACCGGTCCGCCGCCGCAGGGGAGGCACTCGCCGCATATTACCACCGAGTCGTCCCTCGATATCCCGGCGTCCCCCAGAATCTCGACTATATCCGACCCGGACTTGATCCGAGCGTCTCTGGTGAGAAAATCCTCGTAGTTTACGTTGATCGCCCCCTCGATGTACTCGTCCGCCTCGGGGCTGATGTCCAGGATCAGATTCTCCGCCGAGACCCCAGATATGGGGATCAGATAGGCGCTGGTGTCATCTTTCTCCGCGCCGGGGACCATCTCGTCGGCGGAGTTATTCATAGGGCTGTTTGATGCCGGGTTTATCGATACGGGGTTCTTCGAGCCGGTGGGCTGAGATGCGCCGACGTACCCCGACGAGGCCCTCAGGGATGCCACCTGAGAGTCGTAGTCCTTGGAGTAGTCGATACAGAAGTCACACCCGTCCGAATTCCCGGCGGTGACGGGAGGAGAGATCTCGCCGAGGGCCGCGAGAAAGATGAGGAGGGCGAGGTACTGCTTGAAATTGAAGATCTGCCTTAAACAGAAGATCCGACCGAAAGTCATCTTATGCCGCCCAGTCCCCGGAGCTTGGCCCTCTCTGAACGAGTCCGACGATATCGTCTTCGCGCCGATCTTTGTAACGTCTTCCTTCATGCCAATAAACCTCCATTTTGGAAATCAAGATATTCATGATCACAAAAATCACAATATCTGCCACCATATCAGGGGCGCAAGCCCCGTCAGGGTTAGGCCCGTAACGAGCCGGATCGCCACCCTGTGGTCGTGCCTGAATTTGTCTACCTGATCCGGAGACATACCCAGGGCGATTATCATCCCGAGAAACAGAACCGGTAGGACGACTCCCAGGTTGTACAGGAGGAGGTACACCGCCCCGCTGGAGGCATAACCCTGAGACTGGATGATCCCTATGATGGCGATGTAGACCGCACCGACGCAGGGAGCTTTGACGAGGGAGAATAGGGCACCTATGAGGAAGTAGGAGAAGATGCTGTGGCCCTCCAGCGACTTTTTGAAGTACCCCAGGGCCCACTCGGCCTTGAAGAGGGAGATCCCGCCCCGTTGGAGCCTCCTAGCGTCCTCGATCTGGGTGATCCCCAAGACGAGGAGGAGCAGAGTGAGAACCAGCCGAAAACTCGCCTCGAAGCTCGGAATCGAGAAGAGCCGGATGAGCCCCAGGCCGAAGAGGTAGTACATAGCGAAGATCCCGAGAGAGAAGAAACCGACCATCACCGCCAGGTCCCGCTTCCGTCCGGATCGAGAGAGGGTCATGCTGGCGAGGAATACCAGGACCGCCAAGAGGCAGGGGTTGAACCCCGCTACGAGACCCGCCACCAGGATGGCCACCGCCGACGAGACCGAGACGCCGTCGAGGGAGACGATATCTTGCTCCTCCTCGCGGGCGGGGGGAGGGGCCGCACCCCCCTCCAAAGCCGCCCTGATCATCCCCTCCAGCTTCTTCTCGTCCCCTTCGTAGTCCCGGTAGCCGATGACCGAGCCGCCGATGACGACAGAGGGCATATCCTTGGCGTTATGCTCTTTTATGATCCGCCGCCCCTCGTCGCTGTAGAAGATCTCCTCCCTGACTTTGTATTCAGGGTAATCGTCGATGACGTCGTCGAGGACTTTGCCCGCGGCGGCGCACTTGGTGCAGCCTGGCGAGGATATCAGAATGACCTCTTGGCCCGCGACGGCCACGGTCGCCACGATTAAGAGGAGGGATGAGGCCAGGGCTATAAAGAGGCGTTTTCGCCTTGCGGAGTCAGTTTTATGCATCAGAATCAGCGATCGAGGAAAAATGGAGGATGGCAGGAGGGTGGGTGAAGGTCCTGCCATCTTGCTTGCTCATCTTGACCATCCTGACCTTCCGCCAGTCGAGTTCAGGCGGTGTACTCCAGAACCGCCATCTCGTCGTCGGACCCTTCCATCGATCTGAAGCCGATGGATGCGTCACCTTCGGCCACCAGCACCTCCTCGATCTCGATGGTGGCGAGGGGCTCCTCGTCGTATGAGGGGAGGTCGGCCCAGGTCTCGGTCTCCAGGACCGCCATATCGTAGAAGTAAAGGGTAACCTCACCGGGAGAATCGACCACGGCGACGTACATCCGAAGCTCCCCCGACTCGATCTGGTCTGCCAGCATCACCATCTCTCGGAAGGTGAGGAAGGTTATCCTCACCGGATCGCCGTCCTCAGAGGTGGCCCAGAGGATCTCTTCGTCGGCGAAGGTCTCGTCCTCCTCTTCTGCTTCCATGTAGGTGTCCACCACCAGCTCCGGGGAGATGGCCCCCGCAGCCGCCATCCCTGCCAGCAGAACGATCAGGGCCGCTGACAGAAATCCCACAAATCCAGTGCCTTTAGATTTCATATATATCCACTCCATTCGTTAAATCACAATGCTAAAGCCCCGTAGATCATCCCCATCGCCGTCGACAGGAGGACCACCAAAGAGACGTAGACGCTCGCCCTCTTCGATCCGATGATCCGCCAGATGACGATCATATTCGGCAGGCTCATGGAGGGGCCGGCCAGGAGGAGGGCCAGAGCGGGGCCCGATGCCATAGCCCCGGTAGAGTAGCCGAACATGGTTCCGACGATGGGAACCTCCAGGAGGGTTGGCATGTAGAGGAGGGAACCTATCAGCGAGGCGACGAAGCAGGCGACGAAGTCGCTTTCGCCGAAGACCATTCTTATCAAATTCACAGGCAAATAGTAGCCTATGATGCCCGTTATGAAGGTCCCAACCAGCAGGAGGGGAAAGATCCTCTTGGCGAGCCACCAGGTCTCCCCGAAGAAGGAGGCTTTCTCAATATCGGAGAAACGGGAGTTCAAAAGCCACGCCGAGGCCAGGATCAGTATCGAGACAGCGGCGGCCTTAGGCCCGAGGGCTAGCCCCGAGGTGGCGGCGAGGAGGACGCCCACCAGAAGTCCCACGAAGAGGGGCGGGACGTAGCTTGGCCGATTCTCCTTACCCTCGGCGTCGGAAACGGGGATGTTGCAAGCTGCCGTCTCTTCAGCCCTTTCAGATCCTCGCTCGAAGATGGCGGCCATGACGAGGCCGATGATGACGGCCATAGATACGGCAGCGGCGATCCGGGCCGCCCCCAGCTCCAGCCCCAGGACCCGTGCCGTCAGGACGACAGCCAGGAGGTTTATGGCGGGGCCAGCGAATAAGAACGCAGTGGCTGGGCCGATCCCGGCGCCTCGCCGGTGGATCCCCGCAAACATCGGAAGGATCGTACAGCTGCAGACCGCCAGGATGGTGCCGGAGGTGGAGGCGACGGAGTAGCAAAGCCACTTGGGAGCGTCTTTTCCGAAGTACTTCAGAACGGCCTCTCTCTGAAGGAGGGCGGCT
>LDZU01010451.1_pt1 | contig 47004 bp, 43 predicted proteins | sample 615531 | NCBI WGS metagenome assembly LDZU01 (sample SAMN03408293, study PRJNA278302) | terrestrial metagenome | isolation source: oil reservoir sample SB2 | place: USA: Alaska, North Slope, Schrader Bluff formation | collected 2011-09 | reverse complement strand
AGTGGAAAGTCTCGGAAAGGAAAATTCAAGACAACCAATTCTGTGTTTTGTCGGTCCTCCTGGCACCGGGAAGACATCCTTGGGGAAATCAATAGCCCAATCCCTGGGGAGAAAATTCGTGCGATTGAGTTTGGGGGGTGTGCGGGATGAAGCAGAGATCCGGGGTCATAGACGTACTTATATTGGTGCTTTGCCCGGGCGCGTGATCCAAACCATGAAGCGAGCAGGCACCATTAACCCCGTTTTCATGCTGGATGAGGTTGATAAGATCGGCAACGATTTTCGCGGTGATCCATCGGCAGCCTTGCTGGAAGTGCTTGATCGCGAACAAAATTATGCGTTCTCCGATCATTACCTTGAACTACCTTATGATCTTTCCAGAATTCTGTTCATCACTACTGCTAACAGCACCGATTCCATACCACCCGCTTTATTGGACAGAATGGAAATCATAGAATTTCCCGGTTACATCGAAGAGGAAAAGGTCGAGATCGCAAAAAAATTCCTGACTCCTCGCCAGAAAGAAGAGAACGGCGTAGAAGATCTGGATTTATTTTTAGATACTGCAAGCTTAAGTAAGATTATCCGCGATTATACCTATGAAGCAGGGGTTCGTAATCTTGAAAGAGAGATCGGCAAGATTTTCAGAAAAATCGCTCGCCAATTCACTGAAACCGGTGAGAAACCTGCTGAAATCACGCCATCCTTGATCGAAGAATGTCTGGGACCTCCCAAATATTTCTTTTTTGAAGCAGAGAAGGAAGATGAGATTGGAACTGCGGTTGCGATTGCATGGACTGAAAATGGTGGTGAAATCATGCCGGTGGAAGTGCTCATAACCGATGGAAAAGGGAACCTGCAAATCACCGGACAGGTCGGTAACGTAATGCAGGAATCAGCTCAGGCTGCCCTTTCTTATCTAAAATCAAAGACCACAGATCTAAAAATAAAAAAGATTGATTTTGAAAAGATTGATATCCATATTCATATTCCAGAAGGTGCTATCCCCAAGGATGGACCAAGTGCAGGAACAACCATTGCTACTGCGCTGGTTTCAGCTTTGACAAGAAGAAAAGTTTACAAGGATATCGGAATGACCGGTGAGATCACCCTGCGTGGGAAGGTTTTGCCTGTGGGAGGGATTCGTGAAAAACTCACCGCTGCACGAAGGGCGGGGATTAAACGAATAATCATTCCACGAAAGAATGAAAAAGACCTGGTTGAGATTCCGGAATCAGCCTTGAAAGAACTGGAGATCATCAAAGTTGATCATTTGGATGAGGTGCTAGATATATCTTTATACCCCTCAACGAATTGAGAATTGGTCTTATTTTCAGTCAGGGGAATATCTTCCTCAAGGGCTTTAATTCCATTATTGACCTGTAGGAGAATTTTCTCTAACTCAACTTTGAGATTTCGCAAAGTTTCTACTGCATATTCATCTGCATCCGCTTTAATCATGCTGCTTTGCTCCTCAGCTCTTCTGATGATCTGGTCAGCTTTCAATCGCGCAGATTCCACAATGCCATCTCGATTAACCATCTCCACGCTTTTTTCACGAGCCAGATTGATGGTGCGGGTGGCTTCTTCCTGTGCTTGTGCAAGCACTCTTTCTTTCTGATTGAGGATCTGTTGTGATTTTTTAACTTCTTCCGGTATGGATAAACGCATTTGGTCAATCAAATCAAGCAAACGATCCTCTTTGATTATTACATCATTTGTCAGCGGAACAGCCTTGCTTTCATTGAATAATTCTTCCAGTTGATCAATCAAATGTAAAATGTCCATACTGGTTTCCTTGTTAGCTAATCCCTCAAAGAGGTTGAATAAGTATGTCTGTGTTCTTTATCTATTTTCTTTAATTTTACATCCAATGCGGTAATCACATGCGGTGGTACCATACTGCTTACATCGCCATCTAGGGATGCAATCTCACGCACGGTGGAGGAAGAAAGAAATGTGTGCTTTTCGCTGGTGATGAACGCCACTACGTCAATATCAGGAGCTAAACGATTGTTTGCCAGTGCCATACGAAATTCATACTCAAAATCCGAAAAGACTCGTAATCCACGTACAATTACCGATGCTCCCACTTTCTTGCAGAGGTCGACTGTCAGCATGTCATATCCGATAATCTCGATATTAGGTTGATCAAAGCTGCGTTTTACAAGATCGATGCGTTCTTTTGGAGAAAAAAGCAGTGATTTTAGAGGGCGATCGTATACCGCAATATACAGTGTTTCGAACAAGCGGGCAGCGCGTAACGCGATATCGATATGCCCATAATGGATCGGGTCGAATGTGCCTGGAAAGATTGCTTTTGTCATGGTTTAACTCAATTCTCCGTTTGTTGTATTATTCCAAAGATGGTCAAATTCGTATCGCAGCGCTTGATTCTCTTCCAATACTAAATCTGGATCGCGTTTTAGTAGAGCTTCTGCTTGTGATCGAGCTCGAGTTATTAGCTTTATATCAGATATATTTGCTAATTTCAATCCCCTATATCCTGATTGGCGAGTGCCGAAGAAATCGCCTGGACCACGTGTTTTCAAATCGAACTCAGCCAATGCAAAGCCATCATTGGTTTCGGTCATCTTTCTCAGGCGTTCATTTTCAATGGAATTATCTTCTTCCGGGATGAGATAGCAAAAAGAAGCCACTTCACCGCGACCAACACGACCACGCAACTGGTGCAATTGGGCTAATCCAAAGCGGTTAGCACCTTCAATGAGGATGATCGTGGCGTTGGGGATATCCATGCCTACTTCGATTACAGTCGTGGATGCCAGGATATCCAGTTCTTGGCGACGGAATTGCTCCATGATAGTATCTTTTTCTTCTTGCTTCAATTTTCCATGGAGAAGTCCAATGCGAAAATCGGGGAAAATATTTTTCTCCAATTCAGTGTACCCGGTCGTCACAGCCAGGTTGTTGGGTTCATCCTCATCGCTATCAATTTGGGGATAAACAACAAACGCTTGATACCCTGACTGAACCTGAGTGCGGATCTTTTCGTATGCGATCTCTTTTTGCTGTGGATGGAGCACATAGGTTGCCACCGGAATTCTACCTCCCGGCATGTCAGAAAGTGTGGAAACATCAAGATCCCCATGAATGGTCAGATTGAGCGAACGTGGGATGGGAGTGGCAGACATGATAAGGATATGTGGGTTGTCCCCTTTTGCGCGAATTGCCGCCCGTTGTGCAACGCCAAAACGATGCTGTTCATCAATGACCACCATCTGCAAGTCTTGAAACTCAACCGGATCTTCGAGTAAGGCATGCGTTCCCACAATGACTTTAATTGAACCCGAAGCAAGTTCCTTTCGAATCTTCTGCTTTTCCTTTTCAGGCGTGGCTCCAAGCAGACAAATGATTTCTTCCTGCGAAAGAATACCATCTTGCAGGAACATGGAAAGCAAAGTTTGATAGTGTTGTTGTGCCAATAATGCAGTCGGGGCTAAAAAGGCAGTCTGTTTTCCTGCGCGAACAATAATTTCCATCGCAAAACGAGCGACCACAGTTTTGCCTGCTCCAACGTCACCCTGGAGCAGGCGATTCATGAGTTTGCCTGATGAAAGATCACTCCGAATCTCAGCCAGTGATTGCATCTGTGATTCTGTAAGCTCATAGGGAAGTGCGCTTATCTCTTTTTGAAGAATGTCATCTTCTATTTGATATGGATGAGCGGAAAGAGAATTCCAATCCGCTTTTTGTCTGGCATACCCCAACTGCATCAGAAATACTTCATCAAAAGATAATCTCTCAATGGATCGATGCAGATTTTCGTGATCGGAAGGGAAATGAATACCGTTCAGGGCATCATTGAGTGAGAGCAGTTTTTCTTGCTGGAGGATGTTCTCCGGAAGATAATCCCGGATCCGTTGCGTCCAAAAAGTGATAGCCTGGTAAATTCTTTCGCGCAGCCATTTCTGCTGGATGCCTGCTGTGAGGGAATATACCGGGACAATGCGGTTGGTGTGAAGGTGCTCGGCGTTGATCGGTTCCCATTCAGGATTATTCAAACACAGTCGCCCTAAATAGGTATCTATTTTGCCGGAACAGACGATGTGTGTCCCGATATTCAAGCGATTGGTAAGCCAGGGTTGGTTGAACCAGGTAACCCACAGACTCCCTGTTCCATCACTGATCATGCATTCTACAAGCTGTAGGCGGCTGTTTTTCGCATTGCGCTTTTGGATCGATTGTACAGAACCGCTGATGGTGACTTCTTCCCCAAATTGAAGATCACGAATCGGGGTAAGCTGGGAATAATCATTATAACGACGGGGATAATAATGGAGTAGATCATAAATGGTATCCAGTCCGAGCTTTTTCAACTTCAATGCCATTTTGTCGCCAATACCCTGGATAACTGTAAGAGGGGCAAAAACTGCTCTGGGTTGATAGGGTTCTGAAGGTACTGATTTTTTAGGGGTCGATCCTTGTATATGTGCCGATTCTTTTTCCCTATCGTCTTCTTTGAGAAGCGCTACCACAGAATGAATAATGTTTTTTCTAGATTCGAGGGAACTCTCGTCATAAGGCTGCATTAAAATAACAATCTGTGAAATTAGATTGCTGTCGGCTCCTTCAGCAATGGCTTTTTCCTGCCAGATCGGAAGGAGGCGCTCAAATCCCCCCACAATGGCTTTATTGTTGAACCCTTTTGTGGTTTCTAACTTTAAATACTTTAAAAGTTCAATGAAAGAAGCATGCATAAGGCTATTTTACACTAAAGACCTATCTATCCATGCTTCGATATGTGTATGTTATTCGATGGCTATAATAAATTGATAAAAAGGCTGTCCACCTTCATGTAATTCCAATTCAAGATCAGGGTAATTATCAGCGAGATGAGCCATTACCCCATCCACTTCATCTTTGGTGACATTATTCCCATATAAAATCGTGAGATGTTCTTTCTCGTCCAGATCAACTGCTTCCAATAAATTGTCACAGGCTTTTTCAAGGGTGTTCGCTGAACCTACCAGTTCATCATTCAGCAATGTGATCACTTCGCCTGTTTTTACATCGATACCATTGATATTGATCGATCGTGTAGCAGTGGTAATTTCCCCAGAATCTACGTCCTGAATGATGTCTTCCATACTTTTGACCACATCATCCAATTTACCATCGAGATTTAACATCAAGGACGCAGTTAATCCTTCAGGAATGCTGCGAGTAGGAATGACTTTGACCTGTTTTTTAGTCATGTAGCAGGCTGTCTGAGCTGCAAGGATAATGTTTTTATTATTGGGTAATAAGATGACTTTATCAGTTGGTAAATTTTCGAAAGACGCAACGATCTCTTCTGTGCTGGGGTTCATCGTTTGACCACCCTGGATCACGGCAGCCAAACCGAGGCTATAAAAAATTCTAGTAATTCCCTCACCAGGTGAAACTGCGATAACAGCGATCTGACCTTCTTTAATCTGAGGTGGTTTTTGGGCTTGTTTTTCAGCTCGCTGTTGAGATTGTTCTTTCATCTGTTCCATCAGGTTTTCAATATACACTTTTTTGATCGTGCCAAAACCCATTACCAGGTCAATTGGCTCATACTTCTTCTCTTTCGGAACATGTATGTGCATGCGGTACAGATCTTCACCTTCACCTACTTGGATGGAGGTCCCAACTTTTTCCAATGATTCATAGAAAATAGAAAGATTGAAGTTATTCTCGGGTTCGAAATCTACCACTACCTCAAAATCCTGCCCTGGCTCGATGATCTCATCCATATTTTCAGATTCCATTTGCTCAAGTGACAAGGTTACTGCTGCTTCCTCGGCGACATCTATCGGTTCGTCTTTCAGATAGCGAGAGATACCTTCCAGGATGAAGAAAAGACCTTTCCCACCTGAATCGACCACACCAGCTTGTTTAAGGATGGGAAGCAGTTCAGGGGTATGCTGCACAGATTCATCGGCGGCTTCAATAAGCCCGTCAAGGATAATATGTAGATCAGCAGTGGTTTTTCTTAATTCCTCACCAGCTCTGGCAATATCTTTGATGACGGTAAGAATAGTGCCCTCTACCGGTCTTACCACACCTTTATAAGCGGTATTGCGGCTTTCCGCTAATGCTTGAACAAGAATATCGGCATCGAGATTTTCATTATCGTCCAGAGCACGGGCGAATCCTCTTAATATCTGGGAAAGGATGACACCCGAGTTACCTCTTGCTCCCATCAATGCACCATGAGCAAAACTCTTTGCTATTCTGCCTGCATGATTGTCTCCATCTGCCTCAATTTCTGCATAAGCAGTCTTCATAGTGAGAAACATATTCGTTCCGGTATCCCCATCGGGCACCGGGAAGACATTCAATGAATTAACAACCGGTTGGTTAGCTTTCAACCACATCATACTGGCATTGAAATATTTTTTTAAATCTTGTCCATTGATCTTGAAATTGGACACACTGGTATTTTCATCCACACTCGGTGGCTTTGATTCTACTCGCTGCATAAAAAACCTCAGATAAATTCTACTTAATCAGGATCGCTAACGCGCAGCCCGCGAACATGAATATTGACGTCGCTAACTGTAATTCCAGTGGAGGATTCAATCTGGAATTTTACATTGCTGGCAACACTGTTCGCAACGGATGAGATCCTTGTACCATATTCGATGACGAGGTACATATCCACCGAGATGGAATTGTCTTCATTGTAGTGAACTACCACTCCAGAAGTAGGATCTTTTTGAAATAGTTTTGTGAGCCCTCTTGCCATGCCCTCATACGCCAATCCAACAACGCCATACGATTCAAGGGCTGCCTGGAAAGCAATAACGGCAATAGCGTGATATGAAATATAAATGCTGCCTATTTTATTTTCGGTTACGTTCATAGATGATGCTGCCTTTTTAGGTTTACCTTTTATATAAAACAATTAAACTTGATGATAGTTACGTACTATGGTAAACTATTTTCTCGTTATTTTACTTTGTTTTTAAAAGATTGGCTAATCTTTGAAAGGGATTGAAAAATGGCAAAATGTGAAATTTGTGGAAAAACGACCACTTTCGGGCACAACCGTAGTTTTTCTATGAGGGCAACCAATCGCAAATTCAAACCGAATTTGCAGAAAGCAACCGTTATGGAAAATGGGAAGCAGGTCAAGAAAACTATCTGCACGCGCTGTATGAAAACGCTTGTTAAAGAACGCTAGGTCGAAAAAGATGCAAAATCAATAACAGCACCTACAAGGTGCTGTTTTTTTTATGAGCCGATCAGTTTCTTGAGATTAGTGACGGATTGCTGGATTCCAATCTGATTATTAAAAATAGCTGAACCAATGACGAAAGAATCTGCTCCTGCATCAATAACGAACGGCAGCGTTTCAGTGTCGATTCCCCCATCCACCTGCAAATAGATATCACGGTTTTGAGCATCGATCATCTTTCTTACCATCTGGATTTTATCCAGAACAGGAAGTAGGAATTTCTGACCGCCAAAACCCGGATCAACGCTCATCACTAAAACCAAATCGACCATATCCATCACAGATTCGATTGACGAAACAGGTGTACCGGGGTTGAGCACTATTCCAGCGCGACAATTGTGATCTTTGATATTCTGTAAGGTACGGTGGATATGAATATCCTGCTCAATATGTACGGAAATCAAATTAACACCTGCATCGGCAAAGGCGGGAATAAACTGATTGGGATTGGATATCATTAAATGTGCATCCATTGGAAGAGCAGAAATCCTACGGCAGGTTTTTGCCATGGATGGTCCCATAGAAATATTGGGTACGAAATGACCATCCATGATATCCAGATGGATCCAATCAATTCCGGCAGCGCTGGCTTCCTCCAGCTGATTCTCGAGCTGACTAAAATCAGCGTTTAATATTGAAGCATTGATAATCTTTTTCACGTAGCTTCTCCAGGATATTTCATATTCTCTAATAATCTTACTATAACCAATTTTATTTCAGAAGGTCGTTATTGATCTTCCTGGTTTTCTGATCGATTGAAGTCATGTCAGGATGGCGCTGAATGATGGTATTCTCAACTTGCATGGGGTGGTTGGTAAAAAATGTCTGTACCTCATGATGAAGTTCAGATGCATTCTTGAAGCGATCTCGGGGTTGTTTGGATAAACAACGCAAAATGATGGCATTCATAGTAGAGGAGAGATTTGGTACGATCAACCGGGGGGTGGGAGGTAAAAGGGTTTGATGCATCTTGATCAAAATATCGAGATCGTTGTGAAAAAAAGGTGGAAAACCGGTATAAAGCAAAAATAAGATCACCCCTAGCGAATACACATCAGATGGAAACGAAGGAAATTTTCCTTCTGCTAATTCGGGTGCCAGGTAGACTGGCGAGCCCCAGATGGTTTCTGACGCGGGTCTTCTGCGGCGGGAACGGCTGAAACGCGTAGATAATCCGAAATCACTCAAGACCAGTTTATCCCCTGCTTCCATCAAGATGTTTTGTGGTTTTAGATCGTTATGAATGATATCCCGCTTGTGGAGGTAAGCAGTGGCATCCGTGATCTGCATGAAGATTTCCAGCAGGTCTTTTTCCGGAATTCTATAAATGCTATCTAAGTATTCACGCAAATTAATACTTTCGTAAAAAGGCATTACATAGAATGGGTAATCGTAGTATTGTCCTTCTGAAAGAACCTTCTGAATGGCTGGGTGGTTGCACGAACGCAGCAACCGAATCTCCCGACGAAATTCTTTCTGTTTATCTTTCCGTGTACAGAGTTTTACGACAACTTTTTCCCCTAGCAGAATATCTTTTGCCAGGTAAATGGAAGACATACCCCCGGAATCAAATTTTTTCTCGAGGTAAAAACGACCGTTTAGTAACACCGGTTCAAACAGAGATTCAGCTATATCTGTATCCATAATAATCAGGTATGATTGATAATAATACTATTTTATATGGAATAAGATCTTATGACCAAACGAACACCTCTCATCGTTGGTGCAATTTTAGGGATAGGATTGTTCTTTCTTCTTCTGGCAACAATCCTTTCCATCCCTGATATAAAAAATGAAGGAAAACCTACTGCAATACTGATTATCACACCCCTTGCAGCAACCTCCGTTCCTGTTTCTGAGGAGGGGAATGGAGAATTAGCACCCAGGCAAACAGAAACTGCCCTTCCGGGCGTTTTTGCAGTGGATATGCGCGTTACAGTTGCAAATACAGGGGGTGACGGATTGAAAGTACACAGTGAACCAGATATTGAATCGGACACCTTGACAATTGCCTCCGATGGTAGCGTATGGATAATTATAGAAGGACCCACCATCAAAGAAGGGCGTGTTTGGTGGAAGATGTGGTCGGAATCATCCGGATTAACGGGATGGGCGGTGCAGGATTATTTAACAGCCGTCTATTGATCCAGAGAAAGAGGCGCTATGGATAATCGAGCGATACAAGCTTTGGCAAACAGGATTCTGGATAACCTGGAACAGGTGATAATAGGAAAACGTGATGCACTCGAAATGGTGCTGTTAGGTTTGTTTTGTCGCGGGCATATCTTGATCGAGGATGTACCCGGAACGGGCAAGACCATGATAGCAAAAAGCCTTGCTATCAGCCTGGGAGGCAAATTCAGCCGCATTCAATTCACACCGGATATGCTGCCCAGCGACGTGACCGGGATTTCCATGTACAACCAGGCTGAGCAAATTTTTGAATATCGCCCGGGACCGATCATGGCAGAAGTAGTACTGGCAGATGAGATCAACAGGGCTACGCCGAAAACACAATCGGCATTGCTTGAAGCCATGGAAGAACGTCAGGTAACCGTTGATGGAAAGACGCATATTCTCCCTACCGCATTCATTGTTTTTGCCACACAAAACCCCATTGAGTATGAAGGAACATTTCCGCTTCCAGAAGCACAGCTTGATCGTTTTCTGTTGAAAGTGCGCATAGGTTACCCTTCTTTTGTAGATGAAATTCGTGTGCTAGATTCCCAACAGTTTTCTCACCCCATTGAGAAATTGGTATCCGTCACATCCATTGAGGAACTGAAAGATGCGCAGGCTTCTGTCAAGAACGTGCTGATTTCAGATCCTATAAAACAATACATTGTCAGCATTGTGGAAGCTACCCGTGAGAATAAAGAGATCCTTCTAGGTGCTTCTCCGCGTGGCAGTCTGGGATTGTACAGGGCAGGGCAGGTGTATGCAACCCTGCGTGGTCGAGATTATGTCATTCCGGATGACATCAAGCACATCACCGCACCAGTTCTTTCTCATCGTATTGTCTTGCATCCATCTGCGCGAATCAAAGATATAGATAAAGACATGGTCATTCAGGAAATTATAGATAGGGTAGAAGTGCCGCTGCATCCCTAATGTCATGAAAGTAAAACCACGTTTTTACATTTTATCTGCATGGCTAGGGGGGATTTTGACGTTGTGGATCATTTTTCAAGATGATCTATTTTTACAACTGCTGGTACTCCTGGTTTTGCTTATGCTCATCAGCTACATTTCAGCCAGATTGTCATTACGTGGAATTATCATTCAACGCAGTTCACGATATCATAAAATGACCATCGGTAATTATTTCGAGGATCATTTCGATATTGAGAACAAGCACGCTTTTTGGAAGCAGTGGATCGAGATCTGTGATTACTCGGGAATCTCTGGAAACCCACAGGAAATCCGGGTTCTTACTGGGCTGGATGCTAAGAAAGTGAGAACCTTTAATACGTATACCTTCTTGAGGAAACGTGGAGTTTACAACCTTGGTCCATTAAAACTTACATCCGGTGATTTTTTGGGATGCTTTGAATTCAATCGTTGGGTGGAAAGCCAAAAACGGTTGGTGGTGCTGCCGCGCATCATCGAGCTGGATCGATTCGCGCACCTGCCAGCTTACCTCAGCGGTGGTAAGGAACTAAAAGTAGCTTCTCTTGAGACAACTCCTTTTGCAGCAGGGGTACGAGAATATTATCCGGGTGATTCTCTGCGCCGTATCCACTGGCCAACCACAGCTCGCAAACAAAGGTTAATGGTGAAGGAATTTGATCGTGACCCACAGATGAATACCTGGATCATTCTGGACTGCGAGATGGGGAATCATTATGAGAAACAGGAAAAGGTTAACAGTAACCATCCCTCGGATTACTGGAGTGTGCGCCAACAAACAAAATATGCGCTTCCTTGCAGCACCTTCGAATATGCGGTAACCGTGGCTGCTTCCATTACGCAGTTTTTTATCGCTCACAATTATGGCGTGGGATTGATCACTTCGGGGCAGCAGGCACAAATGATCGTTTCAGATCACGGTTACCGACAATTGGGTAGGATTCTGGATATTCTGGCGTATGTTCAGCCAGATGGAAACACCCCATTTACCGGTTTTACAGGGGAATATCTCAAGCATATCAATCGTGGGAGCACTGTCATTCTGATTTCAACAATACTGGATAAATCCTTACTGGAATTAATAGACATGGCTTTAGCCAGAGGATTGCGCCCCATTTATATTTGCGTGAGAAAGTCAAGTTTTTCCGATTCATCCTCTAAAGTAGAGGATGATATGCTGATACGCGGTGAGATGGCTGTTCGATCGGTGCCTTTTTTCTCCCTTGATTATGAAACAGATATAAAAGAATGCCTTGAGAATGGAACCACAATCCTTCATCAAGACATTCCTGTCAGATAAAAGACTGATCCTTATTCCTCAGACACCATCGCTTTTTTCAAGATCTGGCTCACATCATCCACCGGGATGAATTGAATGCTTTTTCTTACCTCTTCGGGTAGTTCATCCAGATCACCTTTGTTCTCTTTGGGCAGGAAAATGGTTTTCAAACCTGCGCGATGCGCTGCCAGCATCTTCTCCTTGATCCCGCCGACCGGCAGCACCTGCCCGCGCAGCGTGATCTCACCGGTCATGCCCACATCCGGACGGATCGGTTTTTTGGTGAGCAGGGAAACCAGCGCGGTGGTCATGGTAACTCCCGCTGAGGGTCCATCTTTGGGAGTGGCGCCCGCCGGAATGTGTAAATGAATATCGGTCTTTTCAAAGAAATCAGGCTCAATACCATACTCTTTGGCATGGGAACGTACGAAGGTCAGGGCTGCTATTGCAGATTCTTCCATCACGTTCCCGATTGAGCCGGTGATCTTGAACTGTTTATTACCTGGCATCTGGCTGGCTTCGATGAATAAGATTTCGCCTCCGGTGGGTGTCCATGCCAGACCGGTTGCGACACCAGGGATAGAGGTGCGTTTCATGATCTCTTCACTTGGCATGAAGGTTGGTCTGCCGAGCATCTCGTGCACGTGCTTCACCGTCACTTTTTTGATCAGGCGCTTTTTTTGAAATTTACGGGTGACAATTTTTCGCAGTACTGAGCCAATGGTTCGTTCCAGGTTGCGCACGCCGGATTCACGTGTATACTGCCGGATAATGGTGCGGATAGCATCTTCTTCAAAGATCACTTCGTCCTGCAGCAAACCATTCTCCTGCAGTTGTCGTGGAATAAGGTAATTCTCAGCGATCTTTACTTTTTCGTTATCGGTGTAACCGGAGATTTGAATGATCTCCATACGGTCGCGCAGTGGAGCCGGAATGGTCTCCAGCTGGTTGGCGGTGGTGATGAACATGACTTGCGAAAGATCAAAAGCGACCTCGAGGTAGTTGTCACGAAATTCCACGTTTTGTTCTGGATCCAGCACTTCAAGAAGAGCTGAGGCAGGGTCACCGCGAAAATCGGAAGCCAGCTTATCGATCTCGTCCAACATGAAAATCGGGTTACGTGTTTCCACACGCCTTAAAGCCTGGATGATCCTGCCGGGCATGGCACCAATATAGGTGCGGCGGTGCCCGCGGATCTCTGCTTCATCTCGCAGACCACCCAGCGAGGTTCGTATGAATTCGCGCCCCATGGCGGCGGCGATAGATTTACCCAGGGAGGTTTTCCCAACACCAGGAGGACCAACAAAACACAGGATGACCCCTTCCCGTTCCTGGCGAATGCTGTCTTTATAGTCTTGCTTTGAAAGATCGTCTTTCCGCTGCAGGCGGATCTTGCGTACTGCTAGGTATTCCAAAATGCGTTCTTTGATGTCATCCAGACCATAATGATCGCGATCAAGTACTTCTTTGGCATGGTTGATATTCAAGTCATCCACCGATGCCTTGGACCACGGGAGAGAAACCAGCCAATCGAGGTAGGTCCGGATCACCCCATATTCCGCCGCAGCGGTTGGCAAGCGTGAGAGACGATCCAATTCACGACGTGCCATCTTATCTGCTTCTTCGCTCATGCCGGCTTTGTCGATCTTTATGCGGAATTCGCTTACTTCCACTTCCTGTTCATCAGATTCGCCCAGCTCTTTTTGGATAGCTTTGAGCTGTTCGCGCAGGTAATATTCTCGCTGTACTTTTTCGATCTCTTCACGAGCTTCATTTTGAATCTTCTGACCAAGATTGAGCACTTCACTCTCTCGAGTGAGAATTCCAACCAGCTTGCGCAGTTTATCAGATGTGGAGTTCAATTCCAGAATCTCTTGCGCGTCCTCCACCTCCATGCGTTGCAGGTTAGCAATGTTATACACCGTCTGTAGAGGATCCTGCAGAGAATTAATGGAGGCTACAATCTCGCTAGGAATGGAAGGGACCAATTCTGCAATCTGAATGAACTGGTCGCGCACATTTCGAGCCAGCGCTTCAATTTTTAGACCGCTTTCAACCTTTTCGGGTTCGACTTTGACCAGCGCTTTTAAAAATGGTTCTGTAGCCGTGAATTCTTTGATCTTGAAACGGCTTGAACCTTGTACTAAAAGACGGATGGTGCCATCCGGAGCTCTAAAAAGGCGATGAATGATAGCCAGGGTTCCAAAGCGATAGAGCGTATCCGGGCTGGGTTCATCCACACTGGCATCCTTTGAAGCTACCAGACCCACCAGACGGTTGGTTTTCACAACCTCATCTACCAGGCGGATGGAGCGTGGTTGACCAATAGTTAGAGGTACTGCTGTCTGCGGGAATACTACCAAGCCACGCAGAGGTAAGATCGGAATCTCCTCAGGAAATTCATCTGTTTTTCTGGTAGGGCTTTGCTGGTCTTCTTCAATTAATTGTTCATTGTTCATTAGATCATCCATGTTCATGGCTAATACCATTTCGTTAAAATCTCTTTCCTCATCTGCAAACATCTCGAGGATTTCGAAAATATCCGTTTTCCAACGTGATGCTGGCATTGCTTAATTGACCTTGATCTTGCGAGCTTTGGCTTTCGGTAGAGTGATATGTAAAAAGCCATTTTCATATACTGCTGTGATAGCATTCTCCTCGATTGGAGAGGGAATATCGACAGCCGAGATGAAATCGCCGCTGGGGATCTCCATCTGGTGAAAGGCACAATCTGGATAGCTTTCCCAGCGGGTACCCATGACTGTCAGGATAGCACTGTGAAAATTTATAGTGAAATCCTTCACGTCCATGCCTGCGATCTCCATACGAACAATGTAGTTCTCATCCGTCTCGATTAGATCGGTGGGAGGTTGCCAAGCATGTGGTTTAGTGGAAATATGCCAGCGTTCAATGCGAGCATTGAATTTGAGGGGATCTGAGTCTTCAAATTGAGGTGGATCTGCAGATAACAATTGAATTTGAATTCTTTCCATACTACACCTTCATGTTTATAAAAAGAAAATTGATTTTCTAATTGTGCCCTGCTTCTATTATAAGTGATATAAGAATTGTGTCAGACTGTTATTAAATCGCGCTGTGAAGCATGCCGGTAAGTATCGGCAGCTCCACAGCGCTTAGGAGAGGAAGGAAAAATTAATTAAGATCAGGTGTTGTATTCAACCGCAACCCTTTATGTAATGGTTGAAGCACAAAATGGTGCAGGATATTAAAATACTGCTTGCATGAAAGGACCTTTCTTTCGTTTGTTTCCCAGAGAGGCGGGGGGAACATTGTTCCCCCCTGTGTAATGCCACCAGATAGGAGGAGTCTATTTGTGTATTACGCCTCCGGGTTGGCTGGGGGAGGTCCCAGAACATTGGAGCATTCGATGCGTTCAATGGTGATGATTTTAAATGGATGTCCTTTTTCTTGTATCGACCGAAGGATTGAAAAAATAGTTCCCTTCAGGATGAACCAACATGAATCTTTCTACTTCTGTGGATTGAGTGCGGGGTTGGAATGTATAATCATGGAAGGAAAAACATTCAACATTTCGGAGGAATACCCATGCAGAATGAGATCACCACAGCCGCAGAATTGCTCAACAATGATGGTACTTTGAATCAAATTGGGTGGGCACGCAGCCAAAACCTGGACTGCAACCTGGAGTGTGCCCATTTCTATGCCCTGAAAGCCTTCCAGCCCTTCCGTGTCAAGCGCTGGGACTATTATGCAGTATTTACCCCACAACGCTTCTTTTCAGCCACTGTGGCAGATCTGGGCTATGCGGGTAATATTTTTGTGTATACCCTTGATTTCGAGACAAACGAGCTGCACGAAGAGGGTTTGGTTACACCCTTTGGCAAGGACATCCAACTGCCGCGCAACAGCACGCAGGGAGAGACTGTCTTCAAGAACGATAAGGCAACCTTGCGTTTTGACGTCCATGGCAAACAACGCTCAGTATTCGTTGATTGGCCATCTTTCCAGGATGGTAGGGGTATTTCCGTACAATTAACTCTGCAGGAATTGCCAGAGCACGAATCCATGAATATCGTTATTCCTATTGGTGAAAAACGCTTTTACTACAATCGTAAGATCAACTGCATGCCCGTGCAAGGTTCATTGCACTATGGTGATATAACGGAGAATCTGGATCCTCAAACAAGCATTGGATCACTGGATTGGGGACGTGGGGTGTGGGAATACAGCAGTTTTTGGAATTGGGCAAGCGCTTCCGGATTTTTCTCCAATGGGGATAGCATCGGGTTGAATCTGGGCTGTGGCTTTGGGGATATCTCACGTGCCACCGAAAACGCGGTCATCCTGAACGGTAAAATCCACAAACTGGACCAAGTACCTTTCGTTTATGATCCCCATGATTTCATGAAACCGTGGATATTCAAAGATAATGAAGGGCGTCTGGACCTGACCTTCACACCTTTCAAAGAACGCGTGGCGACTACCAAGCTGCTCATCATCGATAGTGAAGTGCACCAGATGTTCGGGCATTACAACGGATTCTTCATCACGGATGAGGGGAAAAAAGTGGCGATCAAAGACCTGGTCGGCTTTGCCGAAGATCACCATGCCAGATGGTAAACACAATAAGAAAAAGTGAAAAGGTGCTAGATGAAGTTTAAAAAATATTTTCCCTATGTACTTATTGTATTCATCGCTGCCATTGCTTACTTACCTTTTTTAGGAAAGCAAGGGTTCTATCGTGATGATTGGTATCAGATTTGGGCTGGCACAACACAGGGGGAATATACCTTAATAAAAATGTTTTCCATTGACCGCCCCGGTCTTGGGTTAATGTACGCCATCACACATAGAATTTTGGGAAGCGAACTTATATACTGGCATCTGTGTACCTTCCTGGTTCGGGTAGTTTTGTCATTCCTTGTTTATCATTTGGTGAAAAAAATCCTACCCGGATATAAATTACCGGCTTTATTGACTGCCATCCTTGTTACGGTATACCCGGGTTTTCTGGAGCAGCCATTCGCGGATACTTCTCTTAGTTTGTACCTGGCTTATGGGTTTTGCATTCTATCCATATTCTTCAGTGTTCTGGCGTTTATGGAAGAGCGAAAGAAAAAGCTGAAAACGGGTTATTAATTGCTCTCACATCCAATTCCATCATGATCCCCATCGAAGCCATGTGGATCAGGTGGCAAAACACGAAATCTTCGGTATGGAATATCAGGGCAATTTAAATCGGGTGGTGGATATGGAATACACACATCCGGATAAGATGGATGGCAATTCAATGCTGGAGCACTTGTAGTTGTAGGTATTAAAGTATTGGTGGGATGTAATGTAGGAGTTGTAGTGGGAATTGCCCAAATCCCTATTTGTGATTTTTTTGCTAAATTTTCAGCTTCCCTAAATAGAGAAGAATAAAGTAACCCATCACTTAGATTAGCCATGAAAAACCCTGAATTGATCATTTCCAGATTCACAAAAGAATCCGTAGTAAAAACGTACCCGCAAAGGCTCCCGTTATTATCAAGAGAATTATCAGATAAAACCATGATCTCACGTCCAGACACCAATTCTTGATTTTTCAGCAGTGCTGCTAATTGTGCTTGAGACGTCAGAGAAGATTCAATATCTGTAGAAGAATCAAGACCCAGATAACGGATCGTTTTATACTCACCATCGGTTATCATTTCAATTTTATCCACATCAAGTACTTTTGATACCTGTCCCTGAATTCTGATGAGGTCAGGATTATCACATGGATATTTCAATAAAATATTCGCAAAATGGTCAAGGGTGGGTATAGGCGTATAGCTCGCAGCAGGTGTGATTTGAGCAAAAATGGTTGCGGCTATTTCCGTGTGCATATATATCTCAGCATAGATGGTTGAGGCGATTTCTGTATGGTTCAAAGTTAGAGTATCCTCATTGCTTTTTCCAGAGTTGGAATTCCTACATAATGCCAAAAGAAAAATAAAGAGAAATGAAAAGCAGATCACAAAGACCTTAATAAACTTCTTATTCATAAGCGTTGAGAGCCATGAAGTAAAAATAAGCTTAATTTTATTAAATAAACTACCCGTGAATTTCATCATATATAACCCTGTTTATTTGTAAAATGGGTTGTTAACTACATTGATACCGCATGATTACGATGAAGATATTAGAAACGATGCAACCAAAACCATTTGTCGTGTTGAATTTAGGTGCTAAGAGGAGCCCAATCTACCTTATGTGTTCGATAGCCATCCTAACCGCTAATTACTTTGATATCTCAAAATAAATATTATAGGTACTATAAACATTATAGGTACGTACAATGATTATTCAAGGTATATGGGGTACGCTTCATGACCGCACTGTTTAGACACCCCGTATTTAAAATAGAAAGTGCGTTACCAATCATAGGGTATTCTCCGATATAAGAGACGCCTGTGATTATATAATTATCTGGATTATATAAATAATTGGAAGGCTGAGATTATGGATATTCAAACCATCATTTCAAGGTTAACGCTGGAAGAAAAAGCAGGTTTATGCTCCGGATTGGATAATTGGCACACTAAACCGGTGGAACGCCTGCAAATCCCCTCCATCATGGTAGCGGATGGACCGCATGGGCTGCGCAAAGAAAAGCAATCATCAGACGGGCAGAATTTTGTTCCCAGTTATCCCGCAACCTGTTTTCCTACCGCATCAGCGCTGGCTTGCAGTTGGAATCGTGATCTGCTCTATGAAATTGGTGAAGCACTGGCAGAGGAATGTTTACAGGAAGGGGTCAGTGTGATCCTCGGTCCAGGCGTGAATATCAAGCGCTCTCCCCTATGTGGGCGTAATTTTGAATATTTTTCTGAGGATCCTTATCTATGTGGTGAAGTGACAACAAGCTATATCCGGGGTGTGCAAAGCAAGGGAGTGAGTGGGGGTACACTGGATCGGTGATGTCAGATTGGGGTGCGGTGAACGAGCGTGCGCAGGCTTTATTCTCGGGGCTTGACCTGGAAATGCCGGGTGGTAATCGTGATAATGATCAGAAGATCATCCGGGCGGTCCAAAACGGGAAACTTGATGAAGAAGTTCTCAATAAGAGTGTGGCACGTTTGCTAAAATTAATTTTTAGTGGCATACAAAATAAAAAAGAAGATTTTCACTATGATGCAGATAAACATCATGCGCTTGCCAGAAAAGCCAGTGCTGAAAGCATTGTGTTGTTGAAGAATAAAGATAGCATTCTTCCAATAAAACCGGATCAAAAAATTACTGTCATTGGTGATTTTGCCAAGATTCCACGCTATCAGGGGTATGGTAGTTCTGTGATCAATCCAACTCGCCTGGATTGCGCGCTTGACGAGATGTTGAAATATTCTTCTCGTACTGAAAATATTACCTATGCACAAGGTTATTTAAGAGCGACTCCTCAAATTCGCGAAGACCTGGTACAGAAAGCCTGTGATGCAGCGCGGCAGGCACAGGTGGTGATCGTTTTTTTCGGGTTGCCCGAAGTTTATGAAACGGAAGGTATTGACCGCGAAGATATGCGCCTGCCTGAAAATCAAAATCAGTTGATGCGAGCGTTGAAAGAGGTCAATCCGAACATTGTGGTGGTGTTGAGCAACGGCTCACCCGTCGAAATGCCGTGGGTGGATGACGTAAAGGGGCTCGTTGAAGCTTATTTGAGCGGGCAAGCTGGTGGGGGTGCGGTCGCAGATGTGTTGTTTGGTGTTGCCAATCCAAGCGGCAAGCTGGCTGAGACATTCCCATTGAAACTGGAAGACAACCCTTCATATCATAATTTTCCGGGAGGTCCCAATACCGTTGAATACCGTGAAAGCATCTATGTGGGCTATCGTTATTACGATAAAGCTGCTCGAGAAGTCCTTTTTCCCTTTGGCTATGGACTGAGCTACACCAGTTTTGCCTATGAGGGTTTGAAAATCAGTAAAGAGAAGATCAAGCCAGGCGAAAAACTGGATGTGAGCTGCACAATTCGCAATACCGGAGTGCGCGAGGGGAAAGAGATCGTCCAGCTTTATATCGGACGTTCTGACCAATCCGGATTCTATCCTGTCCGAGAATTGAAAGGCTTTAAAAAACTATCGCTCAAACCAGGGGAGAGCAAGAAGGTAATCTTTCACTTAGATGAACGATCCTTTGTGTATTATGATGTGCAAAAAGGTGTCTGGAAAGTTGCTCCTGGAACATATCATATCTATATTGGCGCTTCATCCAGGGATTTGAAATTAAGCCAGGTGATCACGATCGATGGTGAAGAAGATGATAAAGTGACGAAACAACGGACAGGACTATCAGCCTATGAAGTGCTTGGAGGAAATAAGTTTAATAGAGAAGCCTTTCAAACGATTTATGGCAAGCCCTTACCAGAAAAGGGCTCTGCAAAGCATGCCAAACTTACCCTCAATACGCCACTGCTGGATTTTCGAAAAAAATTGTTCGGTAAAATCGTTTTTGCTATTTTAAAAAGGGAAGTTAAAAAGCAAACCACACTGGGTGATAATGCCATGCATGATCAGATGGTCGAAAAGATCATGCTGGAAATACCACTGCAAAATCTTACCAATCTCAGTGGCGGATACTTTACGGAAAGAACCGCCAGGGCGCTGGTCCATATTGCCAATGGAGAAATTTTGTCAGGTTTAAAAGAATTGAAATCTTAACGAAGCAGCAGTTTGTATGGTATTCTGCAGTTGCAATTTCTCTATATTCTGCAAGAAGAAATGATTTATATTGTTGTTAACACATTCTCATTCTATATAGCGTGCATTCCCTAAAAACACTGTTTGAACAACATACACTCGAGTAAAAATACGACACTAGAGGATTTACATGTCTGAACGCTCATTCGATCATAATGATCTTGGGATAATCGGATAGCGTCAATCCTTCCAGAACAAGTCCATCGTCGTTGGTGCTGAAGTTCAACTCCTGTTGCAGAGAGTTGAAAGGATCGTAAATTGTTACAGCGCTGGCAGATAGATCGGGCAGGGTGAGGTTACAGGCTGCTCCGTCATAATCTACAGCCGCAGCATCATCGTTCCAAATCGCCAGATAGTGTTTCCCAGCTTGATCCATGAACGTGTAATAGCGCACCAATGTGGAATTTGAGTTAACCACAACAGGGAATTTAGCCGCATCCAGACCATCCAGCAGATATGCCAGGTTGCGGATCATGATCCCTTCATAGAACCGTTCAAAAGAGTTGGTGCCCGAAGTACCAACAGAAATATCCATACCACGATTGATGGCGATCATCCTGCCTAGATATTTAGTGGCAACTTCTGGTTGGTAGGGATGGTAGTCCCCCGGTTCGGGCTGTAACGTGCCCAGGCTGTAATCCGAGCGGTAATTGAGTTCGTCGGCATAATATTCTCCCGTGAATCCGTTTGTTTCCGCAGTGACTTTAATGGCATCCCACATGGCATCATACCCGTAATAGTATTCGCTCAAGAAGACAGGTGAGGCATCATTATTGACGGTGTGCAGGGAGATGGCATCTGCCAGTTGAACCACATCCGATTCCAGGATGTGCTGCGAATATTCCTGGGTTTCTTTACCTACATAGCTGCTGGTGCTTACCAGCACGATCTTTGCATCCGGGTCAATCTCGCGGATGAGCGGGATTGCTAAACGGGCTATTTCAACGTAATCTTGCGGGGTAATGCGCTGGTAGAAGTCCCGGTTGGCATCCGGTTCATTCCATAATTCATAGCTGTCCACTAATCCTTTCAGGGAAGTAACCACCATTCTGACGTAGTCAAGATACCGTTCCCGCTCCTCCTCTGTGCTCAATCTGTCATAACTCAGTGTGCCACCCTCCAGACGATATTGCATGTCCCAAAAAGTGAGTGAAAAACGGGTGGAAATGCCTCGATTTCTTAATTGCGCATAGAAATTGATAAATTCCATAGGAATTTCTTTTTCGGCATCGGCATAGGTAAAATCAACAGCCGGTCCATCGGAAAAGTTGTAGGTAGCCCGCGCCTCGCTGAATCCATCATTCTTTAACTGGCTTTGAGACCAGCCTATCCAATCTTCTACAGGATTTTGCATCATCCCACTGACAAGGGTGTTGATACGCGAATCCCGCAGGAGGGAAGCGTCTTTTAACTTCATCTGAGTAAGTGGGTTTTCATTATCCGATTGATTGGTCAAGATGTGTTTTTGTGACAGGTTGATAGAAACAATGTTGTTGTCTGCGTCAATGGTAATGAAATCACCAAAAATGCCTTCTAGCATTTGTTCAGGAATATACAATACATCATTGAGTTTGAATGACCTTACAGGTATCGAATGAGTAAGGTTGTTTAAAGTATCCACGCTATAGGTATTATCCCCGGCAGAGAAACGGCATTCCACATGTTGGTGGTTCTGGTCGAAGTAAGTGGCATGGAGCGACCCATCAGAGAAGGATATGTCGTACAGATCCATCAACCTGAATAGTTCATTTCCCGGAAGCCAAGTAATATCTCCATTTTGAATGACATGATTTTCAAATTGAAAAGGGATTCCATTCAAAAGCAGGGTTAAGGTTTCATCGCTTTGTAAATTATCCGGCTTGGAAATAACCTGCTGTAAGGAAATAAATGCGCTTGAGGAGAAGAATCCCAATAAAAGAAGGAGAGATAGTGCAGGGAAGGTTGTTTTCTTTGACATTGATGATCTATTCTGTAAAATGGAGCTTATCGTTTTTACAGAAATTACCCCTTTCGTGAGAATTTGAGACAATTTCAATTATATGTTTTTATCAAAAAAGAGCCCAAAAAAATGAAGCTCTTTTAGCGCCCCCGGTGAGACTCGAACTCACAACCGCCGGATTAGAAGTCCGATGCGCTGTCCAATTGCGCTACGAGGGCATATTTCTGTATGCGGGGCTATTATACCGCAGGTGGAATCAATCTTGAAGTGGTCTGATGCCTTTGAATATTTGGGTGCCGGAGAAGGTGCGCAGGATGGTCATGGCGGATTTGCCGGTCCGTTCTGCCAGTTGCTGCGCATTGAGGGGTTGGTTGTTATTTGCCAGGAATGTTTTAAAGATGGTGTTGACCAATGTGGTATTGCCGGAAATAAAATCTTCCTGTTTGGCACAGTGGGTTACCAGGGTGTGCAAAAGCCCATCCACGCGTTTCACTTCTGCTGTTAACGGATCAACGTAATCAATCTCGATGTTTTGATCTTTCTCGGCATAGATGGCATGATGCTCATCACAAAGAAAATCAAGCAAGAAAACCCTCCAGTTGGCATCATGTTCAATCCACCAATCGAAATCGATGTGAAAAGGTGTCTCTAAGGTGGGCTTTACCAAACTGTAGTGGCTGGTAGGGTTCATAGATTGCTAGTTTTCTCCTTCTTTAAGATGGAAATACAGGTCACCGAGATGCTGGATGTTGGGGCTGGTTAATAAGAAGTTAAGGATTGGCGTGGGGGGGCAGCGGAAAATCACATTGATCGCTGCGTACATTTCCTGCGCATGGATATGACCCTGCGGATTCAACTTTGCCAATTCACGGGCAATCTGCAGGAATATCTTATCTGGGTTCAATTTTTCTCGATCCTGCCAAACCTGATCAACCGATTCTTCATCCGGGATGGCAATGGTCATGCGTTCATTGAAATCAACTTCAACCGGATGTTTGAGCATTGCAAATACAATGCCTTTGTCCGTACCGACCAGTACCGTTTTCATCCATTCTTTATTTTGTCGACTGCGGTCGGAATGAATCAAAATTTCACCCGGTTTGTCAGACCTGCTGACGGTAATCAATGAGCCAGGCATAATACCATTTTGCTCATACCAATTCTTCAATCCATATACATAGCGTTCTTTCCGTACTACCCAGCCGTTGAATTCCTGGTCTGTATTCGCATCGCGGAAGGTGAAACGGATACGGGGAGATTCAATGGCGGTGGGGAAGATATGCACAACAGAATTGGATAATGGCAAGGTACCCGAACGCCAATGGGGAAAGAGTAAACTGAACTTGATAGAATCTGCGCCGCTGGCAGGTTCTTCTGGTTCCAATTCATCAATGATGGTGCCTTCAAATAAATCCAGGTATTGCTTGGTTTCAAGGTTTTCAACATTCAAGGAATGGTATTTCAGGAACAATGGTTGGTGCTTTACATCTTCCGGTTCCATGGCATGCAGATACCACAATACTTCACCTGAAGGTCCAACTTCATCGAAGCGTTCATCTTCCTGAAGATAAAGATTAAGAGAGAACTCGGTTAACTTAAGATTTTCGGTGGTATTTAATTCGATCTGCGCCATCAATGCCGGGGTAGTCATCGGACCACCACCAGATTCCTCAAGAATGGCTTCAATGAGATTGAGATAGCCGCCATTGATATTAACCAGAAGCGCGCGTGGGAACCATGCTTCTGCGATCTGCACCAAGTCATCACTCTCGGCAAGTGTTTCCTCTAAACGCGTAAGGAATTCAACGTGGTGTTCTGAAAGGATTTTATCCTTGTCAAAGGCAGGATCATCCCCGATCAGGTCAACAGGGGTATTGAGAGCGTGATCGCTCAAAGAACTTGCTAATTCTTTGGTAGAGCCATCTTCAAACTCAACTTTGATAACCTTGAATTCTTCAAGTTCCGGATTGAAACCATCCCGAATCTCGAGCACTTTGCCATTTTTCCAATCAAAACTGGGGAAAACAAGATCTTCATTTACTGCATAGGAATCCTTGGGAAGATAGATTTTACCCTTCCCTTTGGTTTTTTTGAGAATTGCTTCTTTTTCTGATTTGATGCGATTGACGATGACCGCTTCAAGCAACGCTTCAGCGGGCAGGGGAATCTCTTTTTCTAGAAGAACGGAGTAGATGAACTCTATATCGCCCTCATCGAGATGAAAATCATCCCAGGCGTTTTTTAGTGAAGTATTGGATAAAACCATGTGAAATTACTGCATTCCTTTCAGACCCACATAATTATACCTTAGCAAAGTTGTTTTTATGGATAAGAGTTGTTTACCCAATCTACAGGATTGACCTGAACCCCATTCGCCCAGATCTCCCAATGCAAATGGGGACCCGTCACTCTACCTGTAGCTCCAATGATGCCGATGAGGTCACCAGCTTCAACGTGGTCTCCCTCCTTAACTAGTATCTCTGCCTGGTGGAACAACCCACTGAAAATGCCCTGCCCGTGGTCAATGTAGGTGGCTCCGCCACGCACGGTCATATTTCCTGTATAGGCGACTACCCCAGCCGCCGGTGCATAGATATTGAGATTATTCACATACACACCAAAATCCAGACCGGTATGGAAATAAATATATTCGCTGTTATTGTAGGAGCGTCGGTTCCCATAGGTGGACATGAATCCGATCGTATCATCCGCCACTGAACCATCCACCGGATAACGGAAAGAACCCTGCCAATATTTTTCCGGTGTTATCTGAGAAACGATCGACTTGGCAAAATCTTCTTCAGGCTGCGTGATAGCAGGATCTACGGTCTCATCTTGAACGTACAGGGGTGGATCTTGAATAAAGACACCTTCTTGTTGCAGCAGCATTTGATCATAATTGAAGATAGACTGTCCGTTTGAACTGCCGGTCAGGTTGAAATCTACCAAACCGGGTTCCGCCATGGCATGGATGCCTTGAATGGCATAATATGTATTTTCTTGATCGCTCATCGGGAAGAAATGCAGGACATGATCTTCCACCATCCCACTGATGTCAAGTGGTTCTGTGGTCTGCACAGTGATAACGATCGTATTGCCCTGTTCAAGTGGCAGGGGGTCGATCACAATATCTTTCAGATAGGGCGAGATACGGCTGATGGCTTGATCAGCACTGATCTCGGCATAAACCGGTGTGTTTGGTATAAGCGTATTGCTGGTGCGGGTATCATTCCAGTCCAGCACGACCCAGGGATTGGTTTGTAAATGGACTGCACTCTCAAGAAGAGTATCCTGGGGTGCTACACTGTGTGCCACGTAGAGCGCTGAACCCCCATCATTAATTGGTATGATGATGTTCGTTCCTACAAACACTTCGTTGGGAGATGTGATCTTATTAAGTGTTAGCAAGGTTTGTAAGGGAATATGATTGGCACGAGAAAGATCTTCCAGTGTTTCTCCAACATTCACCGAGTGGGTAAGCAATTGTCCGGTGATCCCCTCCAACCCCGGAATATATAACTCAGTACCCTCAGATATCAGGTTCGCATTGACAATGCCATTCACATTGATGATATCATCTACGGTGGTGTTGAATTTTTCAGCAATGAGAGTGAGTGTTTCTCCTGGCTGCACCACATATACGGGATAGGTTGGCGTATCCTGCGCGTAAACCGTTTTTTGATTACACGAGAGAATTAGAAGGATGGTTATAAAAATTACGAATAATTTCCTGCGCATATTTTTGTACGAAAGCCTCCAATCTGCTACAATTAACGTTAGCTTAGAAGCCGATTAAGTTTACCACAGTGAAGAATATGAAAATTACTACCTGGAACGTCAATGGAATTCGCGCTGCACTGAACAAGGGCATCTTGGACTGGGTAGGGGATTTTAAACCAGATATTCTGTGTTTTCAAGAACTTAAAGCAAAAGCAGATCAGGTGGATTTTCAGCCATTTACGGATCTGGGGTATTCCGTTATTTGGAACGCTGCTCAACGACCTGGCTATAGTGGAGTAGCTACTTTATATCTCAAAGATCCGGTTGCTGTAAAAATTGGCATCGGTATAGAAGATTTTGATGTGGAAGGCAGGGTTATCCAGACCAGCCACGCTGATTATGAATTATTCAATATCTATTTTCCGAATGGTGGTCAGGAAAATCTTCGCGTACCATTCAAATTGAAATTCTATGAAGAACTTCTAAATATCTGTGATACTCTTCATAAACAAGGGAAAAACATCATCATTACCGGAGATTTCAATACAGCTCACAAAGAGATCGATTTGAAGAATCCAAAAGCCAATGAAAAGAATACCGGGTTCTTACCAGAAGAGCGGGTTTGGATTGATCGATATCTAGAGCATAACTTTGTAGACATCTTTCGGAATCTCTATCCGGAAAAAGAACAGTATTCCTGGTGGACTTACCGCTTCAATTCCCGTGCGCGGAATGTGGGCTGGCGCTTGGATTATTACCTGATCTCGACCCCTCTGGTTGAGAAAGTTATAGATGTGACAATACATGATGAGGTCCTTGGATCTGATCATTGTCCAGTGACACTGGAAATAAAGAATTAAAAAGATGGAGGTTTAATGCCGAAAAGTAAGATCATGATTGTAGACGACCATGAGGTCGTCAGATTGGGTTTAATTTCACTGCTGGAACAAAATTCGCAGTACGAGGTTGTGGCACAGGCAGATAATGCTCTGGATGCGATCAAGAAAGTGGAAATCCACAAACCCGATATTGTACTGATGGATATACGTTTGCCCGGTATGTCGGGAATTGAAGCATGTGAACAGATCAGTAAAAAATACCCGGATACTAAAGTCATCATGCTCACTTCGTATGCTGAAGATGAAATGCTGTTTTCCGCGATCAAAGCTGGTGCTTCAGGTTATGTATTGAAGCAGATCAATGCCAAAGATTTAATCAATTCTATTGAATCGGTGGCACGAGGGGAAGCTTCCTTGGACCCGGCTGTTACTCAACGCGTCTTTCAAGAAGTGCGCAAGGCAGTTCGTGAAGAAGAAGCATCCGCCTTTTCATCCTTAAGCCAGCAGGAAAAAATGGTTCTGAAATTGGTTTCAGAGGGTAAAACGAATCGTGATATTGCACAGAATCTCTTTTTGGGGGAAGGTACCGTTCGCAATTACGTAAGCAGCATCCTTTCAAAACTTAATGTCAGCAATCGTGCTGAGGCAGCTGCGTATGCAGTTGAACATAACTTAAAAGATTATCTGAATTAGGGAAAAAAGCGATGGAATTACTCCATCGCTTTTTTCAGAAAAGCGCTATAAATTTGGGGAGATAGATTATTACTCCTACCACAACAGCCATCATGGCGATGAAGAGAACTGCCGCAGCGCTCAGATCTTTCACGGTTTTTGCAACGGGATCATAGCGATCTTCAATCATATCAATGGTTTTTTCAATGGCTGTATTTAAAATCTCCGCTACAATCACCAGACTGATGAGTAGAAAGATGATCGCCCATTCAATATTTTGCATGGGGAGTAGTGTAGAGGCGGTGAGCACAATAACAGCCACGATTAATTGAAAACGTAAATTCCTTTGGGTTTGGATGGCATAGAGAAAACCCTCAAATGCAAATTTAAAAGACTCTTTTAGTGTATATTTTTTATGATTCATAATCACCAGATACTACCTGTTGATAAATATTTTCCTGCAATGAGAACATAATTTGCTTTTCTTTTTTTAATGCATGGTCGTGACCCATCAAATGGAGCAGACCATGGATTGCCAAGAGTGTCATTTCATCTTCCAAGGAATGTTCGTTTTCTATTGCCTGCTGGTTGGCTCTGATGAGTGAAATGATAATATCTCCCAACACCAGCTGTTTTTGCCCGGGATCATCAAAATCTAGGTTGAAAGAAAGCACATCCGTTGTGTCATCAATATCCCGATACATTTTATTCAAAGCATGCATTTCCTCATCATCACATACTTTCACCGTGATGATTTCTTCATCCAGACCCAGCAACTGTTGGGCAAGAAAAATACGTCGCTCGAAAAGAGTTGCGTTCAATTGTGATTTGAGGTTTGCCGAATAGATGATATCGATCATTTCGGATATTTAATGCGCGGGTGGTACGTGTTTTTCAAGGTAGTGAAGAAGGATGTTTTGATGGTTTTAATATTCTTCAGGGTCAAACTGGTGTTGTCCAGAAATCCCTCTCGAAGTAAATTATCAATAGATGAATTAACGATCTGAAGTAGTGTTTCATCGTCCTTAGGAAGTTCAGCTCTTGCACGAGCTTCAACTTTATCTGCCATCATCAAAATAGCAGTCTCTCTGGAATTGGGATTTGGACCAGGATATTCAAATTGCGTAGGGTCCACATCTCCATCCTTTCCATGAAGCTCCCTGGCTTTACTCAATTGGTACTTTGTAACCGATTTGCCATGATGTTCCGTGATGAAAGCCTCAATCTGCGGTGGGAGATGATATTCATGTGCGAGTTTTACGCCATCATCAACGTGTTTGATAATTATCGAAGCGGAGTCTGCCGGATCGATATCATCATGGGTGTTTATATTACCCGATGCTTGATTTTCAATGAAAAAGGCAGGGTTTAATGCCTTTCCGGCATCATGATAGAGTGCGCCCACTCGTGTTAGAAGGGGGTCAGCATCAATTTTACGAGCTGCCTGTTCTGCCAGATTGGCAACCTGCAGACTGTGCTGATAGGAACCTGGCGCATTGGTCATGATCAACTGTAATAAAGGGTGATCCGAGCGAGAAAGATCCATTAATTGTAATGCGGTTGTCTTTCCAAGCAATGCTGCAACGGCATATTGTAGAATGAGGGTTATACTGATGGAAGCCATTCCGTTAAGGAAAGATGCGCCAATCAACGTTAGAATGCCTTCCATATCAAAATAAGCGGAAATGAGGCGGTAAGAAACCACTACCGTAGATCCAATTAATCCTAAAATTAACCCTGTATAAAAGAAATCCGTGATTCGCCTTCCGCGTTGCAATACAAAGATGGCTACAATACTGCCAATAATGTAAAAAAGGGTGAGTTCGACCGAGTTGCTCTGTCCATAAGCGGTCAAAGTGCTCAACCCTATGGAAAAAATGATGCCCACCTCATAGTTGATCAAACTGGCGACTGTCAAACCAAAAGCTGCGATCGGGAAGATATACGGAACAACTGCCCGATTGGGAATGAAAATACGAGCCAGGAAGAGGAAAATCAGATAAAGACCCATTATAGTTAATAAGGATTTGAAATCACTCTGAAGCAAGTTGCGTCGGTGGCGCATGATATAGGAATATTCCATTACTACCACCGCAAAGACCAGCAGCCCAGCGGAGATATATTTTAATGCGGCACTCTGTGGTGATATTAATCCCAGTTCTTGCAGTGCTTCCCATATAATGGGGGTTATCACCTGCCCGGTGGATACAATTGTTTCGCCGGAAATATACGTTTTTGTAATCGGTTCAACTTCGTCACGAGCTTGTTGGATTGCTTCAGTAGTTTTTTCGTTGCTGTACAGGCTGTTTGCTACTACCATGGGTGTTACAAGCGAGTTAACTATTTCTGTCTCTGGTTCAGAGAAGGAATAGCTGATGAGTGTTAGCACACTTCGTTTGGCTTGTGTTATCTGGTCTTCTCGAATTGTGCTGCGCATCACTTCTTCAAGTACAAAAAGCGCTTCATTCTGTATTTCTTGCCATTTTTCTTGATTGAAGGAAAGAATATTCCGTGCCATTTCAGAGGTGATCGTCACGTTCTCAATAACCTGCAGGTCATTGATTCTCTGTTCTTCAGAAGCGAATTCATCGGTTCTAACAGAACTGATGTAATTCAAAACACCTTTCATGCTCTCGATTTGCTGACGGCTGATAGAAGGATCTGCCGGTAAATAGACAGGAAGGACAGCTTTTTCAGCTTGATCCTGCGCACTTTCAGTGAGTGTCTGGCTGATAAAGGTAAAAGTCTGCGGGGCGCGGATATCTTGAGTGGAAACACTACCAACGCTCAGAGAAATAGAGGATTGGCGGTAGGTAAAAGGTAATGTTAATGTTGCATAACTGAGAATAGCAAAAAGACCAAAGGTAATGATAGTTTTTAGATTAAATTTGGTGCGCAAGTTTTGCATCGATCAGCCTGCCAGAAATTTGCGAATTGCCTGGCTGATGACATTATTGGGGGCACGACCGTTCACGACTACAATTGCTTCTTGCATCACTTTTCCCATTTCTTTCATGGATTGTGCGCCGGTTTCTTTAATGATCTTCTGCACCAGTTCATCCAGTTCTTTTTCAGATAGAGGAGCGGGTAGATAGCGTTCCAGGATAGATATCTCAGCGGTATTTTCGGCAACGAGATCCTGCCTGTCACCTTTCTTGGCATCCTCAATAGTCTCTTGGCGTATCTTGATCTCTTTTTGAAGAACAGCGATCACGCCCAGATCATCCAGCTTTTCCTGTTTTTCTTTTTCCACATACTTGATGGAGGACATTGCTGTGCGTAGTGTACGTACCATCGCAGCGTTTTTTTCTCGCATGGCTGCATAAAGGTCTTTTTCAATACTTTCAACTATCGTCATCTTGTATCCTCATTCTCAATGTTTCTTTAATTATAAGAACTTTTATTCTTGTTTTTCCAAAATAATCAATCGCGAAAGTGCGCTGACAGCTACTTCGACCATGTCATCACTTGGTTCATTGGTGGTCAATTTCTGTAAGGCAAGGTTCGGTTGGGATAAGGCTTTTACAATAGGATTTTTCTCGTATTTTCCTAGGAGACGAATAATTTCATAGGAAATCATCGAGACTACCGGAATAAGGATGAGGCGGCTCAGAATACGCAGACCAATTGTTGGCGTAGGAACCATCGCGAAAATGAAAATAGAAATGATAGCCACCGTCAAAAGGAAAGAAGTACCACAGCGAGGATGCGCAGTGGAATACTTCTGTATTGATGCAATCTCCAGATCTTCACCATGCTCATAAGCTAGTATTGTCTTATGTTCTGCACCATGGTAGGAAAATACACGCATAATATCTTCCATTTTTCTGATCAACCACAGGTATAAGATGATGATTCCCAAACGGACTATACCTTCAACAACGTTGATAAGAAAATTGGATAAACCCGTGTATTTGTAAAGGAGCTGCATTAAAAGGGTGGGGATGAGGAAGAATATCACGAGGGCAAAAATCATTGATACTGCCAGTGTTAAATATAATGCAGGACCTTCGATCTTTTCGCCTTCCTCTTCCAATTGAAAGTTGGAAGAAATGGTCAGGTATTTCATACCCAGAACAAGAGAATCCCATAGGATAATCAATCCACGCAAGAAAGGGATATCCCTGATCTTTTTTTTGTAGATACCGGTTAATTCCTCTTCAACTACCTTGATGGAACCATCGGGTAAACGAAAAGCAGCCGTGAGATAGCGGCGACCACGCATAAGAATGCCTTCAATTAATGCCTGTCCACCATAATTTTCCATTGTTGATGGTTGATCTCTTTTTTCAGTCATTGTGGGTTCCTAGGTTGTATAAGAAATGAATGGTCGCGTGAATACCTTTTTTCCAGGTGGGGATGTGGATATGTTCGTTAGGACTGTGGATGAGGTCCCCGGGCAGGCAGAAACCACTCAGAACTGATTCAATGCCAAGTGTATCTTTCATATGTGAGACGATCGGAATGCTGCCCCCTTCACGTTTATAAACTGGCTCGGTACCCCAAACTTCTCTTAATGCATCTACAAAACATTGGGTGGCATAATAGCTGCGATCTGCAATACTGGCTGGGTCGCTTGAAAGTTGCTTTACTTCCCATTTTATTTGAGAAGGTGCATGTTCCTGCATATATTGGATAAGCTGTTCCTTTACCATGGCAGGGGTTTGGTTTGGAACCAGGCGAGTGGAGATTTTCGCCATAGCCATTGAAGGGATAACCGTTTTAGGACCTTCACCCGTATAACCAGAACTCATGCCGTTCACATCGAGAGTTGGGCGTGCACCGACCTGTTCAACGGGAGTGTAGCCAATTTCTCCGGATAATTCTTCTACGCCGGTCTGTTCTTTAAAAAATTCATCATCGAGCCCCAGGCGGGCTAGTTCTTGACGTTCATTTTCATCCAATGGAAGCACTGCGTCGTAAAAACCGGGCAAGGTAATTCTGCCATTTTCATCTTTCATCCCCGCTATCAATTCAGAGAGCGCTTGCGCCGGGTTGTACACAATACCGCCAAACAATCCAGAATGAAGATCATGATCAGGACCCTGAACATAGATTTCAAAATAAGCCAGACCACGCAAGCCATAGACGATGGTGGGGGAATCTTTTCCGATCATTCCGGCATCCAGATTCAAAGCAAAATCCGATGCTAAGAGATCGGTATGGGTTTTAATGAAATCAACAATGGATGGTGATCCGATTTCTTCCTCACCTTCGTAGATGAATTTCAGATTCACATCCAGAGTACCCGTTGCTAAAATAGAGTCTATTGCGTATAGACCTGCTAATATCTGACCTTTCATATCCGATGCACCGCGACCGACCAGAAAATCTCCGTCAATGGTGGGTTCAAATGGGTCGCTTTTCCATTCATTCAGCGGGTCAGGGGGTTGTACGTCATAATGCCCATAGACAAGAATAGTAGGTTTATCCAACCCGGCTTTCAAATATTCGCCGTAGACAATGGGGTGTTTCGTAGTGGAGTAAACAGTAACTTTTTCCATCCCCATTTCTGTGAGATAGGCTGCCAGCCAATGGGCAGCTTTTTCGACATCCGGATTGTATTTAGAATCAGCAGAAATGGAAGGAATACGAATGAATTCCTCAAATTTTTCAAAATAGGTGCTGTAATTCTTCTCAAAATAGTTGATTGCATTGTTTAATTGGGTATTGTTTGTCATAAGTTTTCTCCGTGCAGCAATAGGCAGATTATATTACAGAATAATGAAACTTGTTTCCATGCGCTATGCTACAATATTTCAACAATAGAAGATGAGTGAAAAATGATCATAAAAAACGCAAAAATCATCACCTGTGAGACTCCCAATCAGATTATTGAAAATGGAATTATCTATATTCAAGAGGACACGATCACAAATATCGGTAGTGGCACCCTGGATAAAGAAATGCATCTCAACGAAGAGATCATTGACGCTAAAGGGCAGATCGTGATGCCCGGTTCGATTTGCGCGCATACTCATTTTTATGGGGCTTACTCACGGGGAATGGAAATACCTGGAAAACCAGCAGCGGATTTTCCGGAAATTCTGGATAAATTATGGTGGAAGTTGGATAAAGCGCTTGATCATGATGCTGTTTATTATTCTGCGCTGGTTTGTATGTTGGATGCTATCAAACATGGAACCACAACACTAATCGACCATCACGCATCACCCAATGCCATCGATGGATCGTTGGATGATGTTGCTCAAGCGGCATTGGAAAGCGGATTGCGCGTTTCAACATGTTATGAAGTCACTGACCGCGATGGAAAAGAACGCGCAAAAGCAGGTATCGAAGAAAATTTACGCTTTATCAGACGTTTTCAAGCGGGTGATCTCCCGCAACGCATCTTCCCTACTTTCGGGCTGCATGCCAGCCTGACATGTGAAGATGATACGCTCGAAGAATGTGCATCAAAACTACCTGAAGGCTTTGGATTTCATATTCATGTCGCAGAACATCAGGTGGATGAGTTTGACAGCCTCTATCGCTCAGGAATGAGAACCATTGAAAGATTGAATGCTTTTCATATTTTGAATCCATATACCATCATTGTGCACGCTGTCCATATTGATGCCAATGAGATGGTGCTTATCAGAGAAAATGAAAGTTGGGTTTCGCACCAACCCAGATCCAATATGAACAATGCGGTGGGGCTACCGCAAATTGAATCAATGCTGAACCTGGGAATTCCGGTGTGCCTGGGAAATGATGGATTTTCAAATACCATGTGGGATGAATGGAAAGCAGCTTACTTAGCTCATAAATTATGGCATAAAGATCCGCGCCGCATGGGAGCAGACCGCATTGCTAGCATGGCATGGCAGAACAATGCTGCACTGGTAAAGAAGCTCAGCGGAATGGATGTGGGAGTGGTCAAACCGGGCGCGAAAGCTGATCTCATTTTCGTGGATTACGATTCGTTTACTCCTATGAATACAGGGAATCTACCCTGGCATGTGGTATTTGGTTTTCAAGACAGCATGATCACAACCACCATAGTAGATGGAAAAGTGCTCATGCAAGATCGTGAAATCCTTTCACTCGATGAGGAAAAGATCATGAATGAAGCGCTAGCTCTTGCACCCAAGGTGTGGGAGCGGTACAACCAATACTTCAGTTAAAAAAAGGAGATTTATGATTATTGCCATCATTGGTGGGACAGGGAAAGAAGGAAAGGGGCTTGCTTATCGCTGGGCGAAAATCGGTCATCAGGTGATCATCGGATCTCGTGAACAGGAGAAAGCGCAACGTATCGCTTCTGAGTTAAATGAAACCTATCCAAATATCAAACCCCTACATGGAAAGCAAAATCTAACCGCAGCTCAAAATGCGGATGTGGTTGTCATCACTGTACCATATTCCGCTCACCCTGCCATTGTAGAATCGATTAAAAGCTCTGTTCAAGGGAAAATTGTAATAGATGTGACAGTGCCGCTGGTGCCTCCCAAAGTCTCCCAGGTCCATATTCCCGCGTCTGGGTCTGCTGCCCAGGAAGCGCAGGAAATGTTAGGAGAGAATGTAAAAGTGGTTTCAGCTTTCCAGAATGTTTCCTACGAAAAATTATTGGAAGAAGCTGACACCCTCAGCGACGTTCTGGTATGCGGTAATGACAGCCAGGCAAAACAGATTGTGATCGATCTGATATCTGAAGCTGGTATGAGGGGTTTCGATGCAGGACCTATCCAAAACTCGATCGTGAGCGAGGGATTGACCTCAGTTTTAATCAATATCAATAAGAAATTTGGTGTACATTCTGCCGGTATCCGTATTATCGGGATCGATTAGAAAAATTTTAGACCCATGAAGCGAAGACCTTTAATCTTTACCCCCGTAGATAATCTCCCTTTGATCAAGCCGGGTATAAATCTGGCAGAAATTTTACTGGATACCTTTCATTCCATCAATCTCCCTTTGGAGGAAGGAGACGTTCTGGTGATCACGCAGAAGATCGTGTCAAAAGCAGAAAATCGTCTCATCAACCTCTCATCGGTTGACCCTTCTCCAAGAGCTTATGAACTGGCAGCGCTGTGCAATAAAGATCCCAGGCTTGTTGAATTGATTCTCACAGAGAGTAAGGAAGTGATTCGTGTTAAAGAAAATACACTCATTGTGGAGCACAACTGCGGTTTTATCTGTGCCAATGCCGGTATTGATCATTCCAATGTGAAAGGGGATTGGGGAAACCCTGATGATTGGGTTTTATTATTGCCACAGGACCCTGACCGATCTGCGCGTACAATCCGTGAATATTTCTTTCAGAAAACGGGGGTGGATATCGGGGTATTGATCATTGATTCGCATGGACGAGCCTGGCGCCGCGGGACTGTTGGAATTTCCATCGGATTGAGTGGTATACCTGCTCTTGTTGATATGCGTGGAAAGGAAGATCTGTTTGGTTTTCATTTGAAGGTGACCCAAATTGCAACAGCCGATGAATTGGCTGCTGCGGCATCATTGGTAATGGGTCAGGCAGATGAAATGGTCCCGGTGATTCACGTACGTGGTTTTCCCTATCCGCTGAGTGAATCCTCCACATTTGGAGAAATCCTGCGCAACAAAGAGGACGACCTTTTCAGATGAGTGACAATTTAAAGATTGTTGCACTTGCAGGAGGGGTGGGGGGAGCAAAACTTGCAGACGGTCTGGCACAATGCCTTTCTTCCGATCAGTTAACCATCATTGTAAATACTGGGGATGATTTCAACCATTTGGGTCTTTCCATATCCCCTGATTTGGATACGGTTTGCTATACTCTGGCTGGTCTTGCAAATCCACAGACTGGTTGGGGCAGAAAAGATGAAAGTTGGAGAACGCTGCAGGAAGTCAAACGTCTGGATGGAGCGGATTGGTTTAATCTCGGCGATCTGGATCTAGCAACACATTTGGTGAGAACCCAGCGAATTCAAGAAGGTCAAACACTATCAGAAATCACCTCTGACTTTTGCCGGCGCTGGGGTGTTGACGTACCCGTATATCCAATGAGTGATACACCTGTTCGCACTTTCATTCACACCAAAGACGGGAGAAGGATGCCCTTTCAGGAATATTTTGTTAAAGAACAATGCATACCTGAATTAACATCGATAGAATTAATGGGTATAGAAAAAGCGCGTGCTCCAGAAAAAGCGTTGATCGCTTTGCAGCAGGCTGATTGTGTCATTTTTTGCCCATCCAATCCTTTTGTAAGTATTGATCCCATTCTCGCGGTTCCTGATATTAAACACTGCATCCAGAATAAGAAAATATTGGCTGTCTCCCCATTAATAGGGGGAAAAGCACTCAAAGGACCGGCTGCGAAAATGTTTCGGGAGCTTGGATTTGACCCCAATGCTGCCCAGGTAGCCAAACACTATCAGAGTATTTTGTCATTTTTTATCCTGGACGAAAAGGATAAAGAACAAATCCCTTTCATAGAAGGGTGGGGTATAATTTGCGAGGCAATGAATATTTTCATGCCTGATCGTATAACAAGAAAAAGACTGGCTCGTAAAGTCTTATCATTTTTAGAAAAAAACATATAGAGAACATCCATGTCGCTTTGGGCGATAGTACCCGTAAAATCACTACGCAGAGGAAAATCTCGTCTATCTGGTGTTCTGACTGATGAGGAACGATCTGCATTAAACAGAGACCTTCTCACCAAAACTTTAATGTGCTTAAAGACCGTTCAGAAGATCGACCAGATCCTGGTGATCAGTTACGATCCAGAAGCTCTTGCCAAAGCAAGGGAGTTGGATGTCATGACGGTGCAGGAAGGATCCAAAACGAATATCAATAATGCGCTGCGCCGTGCCACTGTGGCTGCTAAAGCTTACAACGCATCCAAAACCATCATTGTCCCTGCTGATCTCCCCTATATCAATAAAGAAGAAGTTGAGGATTTTCTTGCACAGGAGGGAGAACCTCCAGAAATCATTATTTCATCCGATCGTCATTCCGAGGGTACCAATGCTCTTTTTATCAATCCCATTGGGATTTTGGAATATAACTTTGGACCATGGTCGTTTAGAAAACACATAGAACAAGCAGAACGAAAAAAAATCAAAGTGAAGATCAAAAACATGGAATCTCTCACATTTGACCTGGATGTTCCTGAGGATTTGGAAATCTTTATGAATACCAGTAAAATAAATAAATAACCAACCGATCCAAGGAGTGAGTATATGAAAAATAGGGTTGCTCTTTATTTGCAAGATGCGCACGATCTACGGGACGGGTTAGATTACGTTCAATATGCAGAACAGAAGGGTTTTGAAGCTGTCTGGCAGGCAGAAAGCCGTCTGGTCCGTGATGCGATTGTCCCCATGGCAGCTTATGCAGCCGTTACAGAGAAGTTGAAAGTTGGATCGGGTGTAATCAACAATTGGACCAGAAACATCGGGCTGCTTGCATCCACTTTTTTAACTCTGGATGATCTTGCTCCTGGTCGTATTATCTGTGGTATCGGCGCCTGGTGGGATCCACTCGCAAAAAACGTGGGCATTGACCGCAGCAAACCCCTCACTGCCATGAAAGAAACGGTCCTCATTTTGAAGCGTTTGTTGAACATGGAACGAGTCAGTTTTGATGGCGAATTTGTCCATGTAAATAACATTGAATTGGATGTAGTTCATGGACGTAAAGAACCACGCAATGTACCTGTTTATATCGGTGCCACAGGTGATAAAATGCTCGAATTGAGCGGGGAAATTGCCGACGGCGTAGTTTTGAACTATTGTGTACCTCCCCAATATAATCTCAACGCACTTGAGATGATCCAAGTGGGAGCCAAACGTGCTGGTCGAAAACTGGAAGATCTAGACCTACCGCAACTGGTGGTATGTTCCGTTGATAATGATCATGACAAAGCCATTGACACTACCCGTGAACTGCTAACGCAGTATCTGGCGCAGCAACCCCATATCGCTAAGGCATCCGGGGTGTCGATGGATATTGTACATGAAATCCAATCCATTCTGGGATGGCCTGCCACGCATGAACAGATTCAGAAAGCCAAGCATTTCGTCCCTGAAGAATTGATTCATAAAATCACGGCTTCCGGAACACCTGATGAAGCTCGCGCAAAAGTGAAAGAATACATGGATAATGGCTGTACCTGCCCGATACTCTACCCTGTTGGTGGAGATGTTCATTTATTGATTGACACATTTGCAGATTAGGAAAGTGAGACCATGCGATCACCAATTTTTGTAATCGGACACGTGAACCCTGATACAGATTCAATCGCAGCAGCGATAGGGTACGCCTGGCTGCTGCATGAACGTGATGGAAAGGATGCCATCGCTGCCCGCTCTGGTGTGATCAATTTACAAACATCCTGGGTATTGGATTTTCTTGGTATAAAAGCACCCTATTTGTTGAATGATGCTTCGCCAAAATTTAGCTCCGTTGCGGTTCATCTGGATACAACCACTCCCGATAAACCTCTTTCGGAAGCTTGGGGAATAGCCAGCAAGACCGGTGGGGTAGCGCCGATTGTCACAGATGAAAATAAGCCCTTTGGTCTGGTAACAGGCGCCAGCCTTTTCAGATTGATGGCTGATTATGTAGGACCTAATGCAACTGCTAATGATATTGCTGTTAATCAGATCTTAGAACTGCCTTGCAGAGAAGCTGCTGATACCAGCGTACCGCATTTTAATGAATCCACTCGTATAAAAGACCTTATACGTAAGGTGTTGCGTGAAGAGGGAGATGATTTCTGGGTGGTTGATGACAAAGGACGCTATGCGGGCATAGCTCGCAAGAGTGATCTGCTGCATCCACCGCGTATCAAACTGATCTTGGTTGATCATAATGAAGCGCAGCAAGCTGTTTCATCTTTTGAAGAAGCGGAATTGCTTGAAATTCTTGATCATCATCGATTAGGGAATCTTCCTACCAATACTCCCATCCTTTTTACTGTGGTACCTGTGGGAAGTACATCTACCCTTGTGACGGAACGCATCGCTGAGGCAGGATTAGCGGCACCTCCCGAAATTGCAGGAATCTTACTGGCGGGTATCATTTCAGACACCCTCAATCTAATCTCACCAACTACAACAGAGCGCGATAAAAATGCTGCCAAACGGTTAACACGCTGGTCGTTTACAACGGATTCTCCGTTGGCTCATGAAACGCTGAATTCCTATGCTGAGAAAATTCTGGCATCCGGATCCGGGTTGAGCGCACGCCCACCGCGTGAGATCATCACCAGTGATATTAAAGCATACGAAGCCGGTGAATACAAATTCTCAATTTCACAGGTCGAAGTAAGCGACCTATACGAGTTAGGAGAACATATCGAGGGATTAAAGAACGCACTTGAGGAGTATCGTGAAAGCAAGGGCAATAGTTTCGCGATGCTGATGGTGACGGATGTTGTGCGCGGTTCCAGCCGTATTTTGATGGTGAACCCTCCCGCAATTCTGGAAGATTTACCCTTCAATCCAACTGGCGATGGCACACTGCTCGCTGAAGGTATGGTTTCTCGCAAAAAACAACTGGTCCCCATCATCTTAAGCCAACTGGAAGTGTAGAAAGCGGAGATGTTGTTCTGAACGTCGCAAGGGGTTTCACAATTTTCTTACGACCTTTATTTGAATAGGTAAATGTAGGGGAGATTTCTCGGTCGCTATATTTCTCAGGAGGACAAATTCCCGTCTATATGTCATGGTTCCTCTGTCATCCATGAAATTTATACCATTGGCAATTTATGCAAATCAGAAAGGTTTGTTGCGACATACAGATATATTACTTCGCTTTGAACAGATTCTTCAGTCGCTGCGCACCTCAGGATGACTTTTGGGTAAAAAATGTTTTTCATATTTATAATTGAAAAGGTCTTTTTTCCTTTATTAAATAAAAGGATTGCTGGTAATATATTAATGCGCTACCAGTTTCATGCAAAATGGAGGCAGAATGTGGAATAAGTATTGGACAGTAACAAACATCGAAGAAGCACTTGACATTCTTGCAAGAGAAAGGGAGAAAGCACGCATCATCGCCGGTGGAACCGACCTGGTGCTTGAATTGAAGCATGGAGCACATTCCTCGCTAGATACTTTAGTGGATGTCAGTCGCATTGATCTGGGCGAACCAATATATCAGGACGCGGATGGGGTCATCCATATCCAACCCACCGCCACTCATAATCATTGTGTGATCTCTCCTATTCTTCAAAATAATGCTTTCCTACTTTCACAGGCATCTTATTCGATCGGTACTCCCCAAATTAGGAACATGGGAACCATTTTTGGCAATGTCGTCACAGCCTCACCCGCTAACGATACTATTACACCCCTGGTTGCGCTCGATGCACAGCTAGTGTTGCGGTCAAAAAATAATTCCAGACATGTTGCTTTACGGGATTTCTATCAGGGTGTACGCAGGATCGACCTGCATGCTGATGAAATGGTCACTGATATTTACTTCCAACCACTACAGAAGAACCAGCGTTCGATATTCGTTAAATTCATCCTCAGAAAGATCCATGCCATTTCGGTGGTCAATGTAGCCATCATTTTGACATTGGATGGTGACGACACCATTACCAAAGCCGTTGTTACCCTGGGAGCTGTTGCACCTACCATTATCCATGCTGTGCAATGTGAAGAGTATCTGATGGGGAAGAAATTATCAGGACAGGTCATAAAACAAGCTGCTCTGCTGGCTGCGAAAAATGCAACACCCATCACAGATATCCGTTCATCAGATGCATACCGCAGCCGTTTGGTAGCTGTTTTGACAGAAAATGGGTTAACTGCAATTGCATCAGGCAATGAGAAAAGAGAATTTCCAGATAATCCGGTACTTTTATGGGGCAAACACACCTATGAAGCGAGCCACCTGAAGACTGCTGCACTACATGCAGATAAAATGCCGATTGAAACCACCATAAATGGGTCACCCTACGAATTGAATACATTTCAGGATAAAACCCTTTTGAAATTAATCAGAGAAGGCGCTGGATTGACTGGATCGAAACTCGGATGCGGGGAAGGGGAGTGCGGTGCCTGTACCATGTTATTGGATGGCATTCCTGTTTTGAGCTGTTTGATTCCCGCTCCACGAGCGCACGGTGCAGAAGTCCAAACTATTGAAGGTGTGGCACGGGACGGGAATTTGCACCCCATTCAGCAAGCGTACGTAGAAGAAGGAGCTGTGCAGTGTGGTTTTTGTACACCCGGGTTCATCATGTCCACTCTAAAACTGCTGGAAGAGTTCCCTGATCCCTCCAGAGAAGAGATTGAGGTCGGTCTGGCAGGTAACATATGCCGCTGTACCGGGTATTACAGCATCATCAATGCGGTTGAAAAAGCTGCAGAAATCATGGCGGAATAGAGCGGAGGGAATCATGTCTGATTATCTTGGAAAAAATGTCCTCAGGTTCGATACCATTGATAAAGTAACTGGAAAAGCACAATATCCCAGTGATTTTTCTTTCGACAACCAGGTATATCTGCAGATCGTATTTGCAGGTCGTCCACATGCCATCATCACTGCCATTAATACTGATGAGGCGGAAGCCGTAGAAGGTGTGCTGGCAGTGCTCACAGCCAAGGATGTACCCTGCAATGAATATGGACTGATCATGCCCGACCAACCTGTTCTGTGCGGTCCTGGTTCAGACAAAGAAAATGCCGATCATGTTAGGTTTTATGGCGATCAGGTGGCGTTAGTTATCGCTGAAAATGAACAAATAGCAAAAAAAGCAGCGCAACTTGTGAAGATCGAGTTCCAGGAACTTCCTGTGATCACGGATCCAAGGGAAGCCATGCAGTCAGCTGCTTTTCTTATCCACCCGGAAAAGGAAGACAATGTTGTATTGCATTATAAGATCCGCAAGGGAGACGTTGATAAAGGGTTTGAAGATGCAGCTGTTATTATAGAAAGTGATTATACAACGCCAGTTCAGGAACATGCTTTTCTACAACCTGAAGCAGGCGTGAGCTATATCGATGAAAAAGGTCGTGTAACTGTAGTGGTGAGTGGACAGTGGATACATGAAGATCAGGAACAAATCGCGCACGCGTTGCAACTACCGCTGGAACAGGTGAGGGTGATCTACCCCGCCATTGGTGGCGCATTTGGCGGTCGAGAAGATATGTCTGTTCAAATTCCGTTGGCATTGGCAGCGAAATGTTTATCGGATAAAGGTATTCACCGACCGGTTAAGACCGTTTGGAGCCGTGAAGAATCCTTCTTCGGGCATCACAAACGACATCCGTATTACATCCATGCTAAATGGGGAGCGACAAAAGAGGGAAAGATCAGCGCAGTTGAAATGTCTCTAATTGCGGATAGCGGCGCGTACGCGTACACCTCCACCAAAGTGCAGGGTAATGCGACACTATTATCCACCGGACCCTATTTCGTGCCGAATGTAAAAGTAGATTCCTATTCTGTCTATACCAACAACATTCCAAATGGCGCTTTCCGTGGTTTTGGCGGACCGCAAGCCTGTTATGCGGCTGAAATGCAGATGAACAAACTGGCAAATGCATTAAATCTCGATCCTGTTGAGATCCGTATGCGCAATGCCATTCAGGAAGATCAACCTACCGCAGTAAGAACAGCATTACCGAAAGGTATCACCATCGAAAAAGTGATGAAAGAGTGTGCTCTGGCGTCGGGATGGGAAAAAACTCCAAATGGTTGGATGCTGCATTTCGATAAAAAAGCAGATGACGATACATTCATTGGAATAGGATTTTCTGCCGGATATAAAAACGTAGGTTTTTCTTTTGGCGCTCCTGAGAATTGCTGGGCGACCATTGAGCTTTACGGAGATACGAGCATCGAAAAAGCCATTTTAAGACATGCTGGTGCCGATGTCGGGCAGGGAGCGCATTCTGCTTTCCGGCAATTTGCGGCTTCAGCACTGGATATTGATCTCGAAAAAGTGGAATTGATCGCCTCTGATACTGCAGAGACGAATAACGCAGGCAGCGCTTCAGCTTCACGATTGACTTTTATGGCAGGCAATTCTATCCTGGGTGCTGCAAGGGAAGCTCTCAAGAAATGGGAAACCGAGGAAAGACCTGCAATTGCCACCTACACATATATACCTCCGACCACCAGTCCTTACGATCATGATACCGGGGAATGCTATCCCAATTTTGCATACGGGTATGTGGCAGAATCGGTTGAAGTATCGATCAAGAAAACAACCGGGGAACTTACCGTGAAACGCGTAGTTTGTGCTAATGATGTGGGGAAAGCGATCAATCCATTGCAGGTAAGGGGTCAGATCGAGGGTGCCATTGTACAGGCGTTGGGTTACACCAGCATGGAAAAATTCATCCAAAAAGAGGGATTGGTGCTTACCACAGGTTTTTCGACATACCTGGTACCCACTATAAAAGACATTCCTTTTGAGACCGTTTCACTGATAATCGAGGAAGCAGATCCCATTGGTCCAGAAGGTGCGCGTGGAATGGGTGAGATGCCGTATTTGCCGTTTGCGCCTGCTCTATGCAGTGCAGTCTTCGATGCCACCCATGTATGGTTCGATGAATTTCCTCTCACGCAGGAAGTGATCATGCGGGGTCTGGGTGAATTATAAGAATATTTCTGCTGTTATTCTTGCTGCCGGCGAATCATCACGCTTGGGAACGCCAAAACAACTTATCCCCTGGCGTGGGATGACATTACTAACCTATACCATCCAACAAATTGAAGATGCGGGGATTAATGATATTGTGGTTGTACTGGGAGCATTTGCTGAAAAAATCAAAAAAACCATTAATAACGAACAATTGCGCATAGTTATAAATAATCAATGGGCTTCTGGAAAAGCAAGTACCATCCGAACTGGAATTAACGCCGTCCCAAAAGATAAACAAGCAGCGGTCATTTTTCTTTGCGATCAGCCATACCTGTCATCCGATCTTATCCGAACCGTCATTGAAAATGGAGAAAGTGCCCTCGAAGCAGATATCATCGCGCCGCGTGTGAAAAGTCAAATATGCAACCCAGTTCTGTTCAAGAGAACAACATTTAATGCTTTTAATGCTTTACAAGGGGAGGAAGGGGGAAAACAGTTATTTTCTCGCTTTAAAATGCAGACTTTTCTTTGGCAGGATGAGCGTATTTTATTGGATGTGGATACCGTGGATGATCTAAAAAATATGAACTAATCCTCAAAAAAACCATTTTCGTACTGTTGGATCAATTTGTGTGCTGTTTCGATGTCTTCGAGTTTAACCATGACCTCTATTTTACCCAGAGGAGTGGTGGTTAACCCGTATGTTGTTCCAGCACTTTCTCCCAGCAGAATGCTTTCTACCCCATGAGCCAAAAGGAAATTCTTCATCATCTCACCATCAAGGTTCCCTGAAGCCGTATAAACACTCTCAAAATTTTCGATTTTCGTCATTTTTCTCCATTTTACTCATAAGCCGGGCTGACCGTCTGGGTAAATCATCTTTTATAATAGCTGCCCGCTGTTTTTCTCCGTTATCAATACGCTCAAGCCACTGCATTGCTTGAGCCGGATCTTTTTGTTGATGTTCATAATATTTCGCTACCTCTATTATAGAGGGAATATGATCCATCTTTGCGGCTCTTAACCATAATTTTATCGCTTCTGACCAGTTTTCATTTCGGCGATGCAGCCAAGCATAATCATATAATACCGCCGGATCAACATTCTCTTCGGATTTATCTAAATAGGCGTCGAAATATTGTACAGCTGAATCCATTCGACCGATTTTTTGATAGTAATAAGCCAGGGATACCAAATCATCTGGATGATCAATCAGGTGATTCTCATTCACCAAGATATTTCCGAGCACGATGTATAGTGCAGCAAGCGATACAACATCCTGGGCATTATGGGAAAGTACTCCTTTTAGTGGCGTGGCGTCACCCTCTCTAAGATAATCCTGATAAAGAAGCGGAACAAGATATCCAGGAACTTCTTCCTCATCTCTCTCAAAACCCAAGATATTGCGTTCGATATCCGCTAAGCGGCAGGAATCCAGTCTGCGTTTCCACAGGGAGCGAGCCACAAACAGCAGATCAAGATGCGGTTTATCAAGGCTTTCATCTTCCATAGCAGTGAGTATGTATCGATTTCGCAGCATCGGGATATCAAAACTTTTGCCATTGTATGAGGAAAGAACGGTAAAAGGAAGCAAGAAAGATTGGACGGCGTAAATGAAAGCCCGCTCATCGGAGGGATGCGGCATGAAAAATTGATCCGTACAGACTCCTCCATCTTCATTGAAATAACTGAAACCGCATAGAAATACAAAAGCGCCGCTTCCAAGATTCAAGCTGCTGGTTTCGGTATCGAAAAAACAGATTGTGCGGTTGGAAAAAGTATCCTTTTGTTCTTGTGAAAGGTGTAGATTGAAAAAATCAAGCAGACTGGCATCAGTTGATTTGTAATACAAAGCAGTTTTTCCATAAACGGTATTGCTCTCGTAATCCTGGTGGATGTGCAGGGTCCGTCCGTAAGGGGTATTCTCCCAGACCCCTCCCAATACCAGCGAGAGGTCGATGGCATCTTTCTTTTTAAAGCTGGTTTTGTCTTTGCCCAGTTCAACACCCAGCGATTTCAATTGCTCCAGTAAACTGTTCATAGAACTTATATGCTATTTTACATTAAAAAGTAATATCCTGTTTCAATATCGGAATGGCAACAATCATCAAGGTCATCCTGAAGGAACGTAGTGACCAAAGGATCTGTTTATAGCAAAAGTTAATAGAATAGTAAATCGCAATGTACTTTTCTTCTGACAACCAATAGAACAGGGGGCTCATAAGCCCATAACCATCGAATTTGAGTCCATAAAATCAATTTGAAATAAAGGAAACAAAAGAGAATTTGAATTTGCTATTGTTTTTTGATATAACACCTATATCACGACAAGAGGACTACCAAAGGGTAAGGATTTCCTTCCCGCGGGAATGCCTCTTTTTTTATTTCCTTTCCAATTTTTTTCTCAAAAGATCCATCGGAACGATAAATTGGGCAAATTCTCTGAGGAGAGAAGAGTATTTTTCATTAGGCACAAGAACCTTAAGAAGTTTTTTCTCTGATTCCAGATATTCGATTAAACATCTGAAATCACCATCTCCAGAAACAATAATGGCTTTATCATAATTGGGAAACTGGATCAGTGTATGTAAAACAAGTTCTGCATCTACATTACCTTTATAAGTTGTATGCTTACCTTTGTTTATTTTCAATACCGGTTTGAAAATAAAAATAAAACCCACTTCTTGAAGGTGTTTATAAAGATTTGTATTTTCGGGAACATAACCGATAAAAATATATGCTTTCGAAACATTGTACTTTGTTTTTAAGTAATTGCGAAACTTAGGTCAATGGTTATCGAATCCATTCCAGGCTGCTTAGAGAAAGCCAGAGTCAATCAATTGATTTTTGGCAAATTCTCCTTTATTGTTGTCGATAATGTATTTTTTGTCTGTGCAGTTAACGATGAAAAAACTTCTATCAGCAAATTCTTTGTCTTTTCATCTAATTTTGAATACTTTATAAG